>Ga0214919_10003515_pt1 | contig 23603 bp, 16 predicted proteins | sample LL1503_MetaG_FD_177994 | JGI IMG/M metagenome (GOLD analysis project Ga0214919, IMG submission 177994) | Freshwater microbial communities from Lake Lanier, Atlanta, Georgia, United States - LL-1503 | ecosystem: Environmental > Aquatic > Freshwater > Lake | place: USA: Georgia | collected... | reverse complement strand
GCAATTAAAGCAAAACAATGGTGATATTGGTTGATATGGTTTAGGAGTAAAATGAATTACAAAAAATTGCTATTTCAATTATTGCAACTTATAAACGCAAAAAAAGCACCGTAATAAAATTTCAAGTAACATTCAATCCCAATTAGTAGGTATTTTCATAGTAGCCCGATTAAAACTAAAAAAATAATATTACTTTTTCATCAATAAATAACAATAAAATGTCATTGACAAGTTTATCAACACAATTGTGCAAAAACTTAACATTACTAAATTATTAAATTTAATCTAAGTGTTTATATTAGCAGTAACAAAATCCCCCCGGTTATGCTAATTTATGTATTACTCTTTGTTTACCTTTTGTGCCTATTTATTGCATACAAAGGTGCCTCAGTTTCTGAAGAATAATCCTTACCCACAGTAATGATATTGTAGAAATTGACAAAAACTCAGCATAAAATGTATGCTGAGTTTTTTTTTGCCATAACTTCGGGTAATTAGTTGCATAACTAACTAATTTTACCAAAAGCTTACTTAAAATATCTATATGCAAAATCGTTCAATAAAAAAGGTAGCAGTATTAGGTAGTGGTGTAATGGGTTCTAGAATTGCTTGCCATTTTGCAGGAATTGGTATTCCAGTATTATTATTAGATATGGTTCCAGCTGCAGCGTCAGAAAGCAGCAAACCAGCAGAACGCAATAAATTGGTGAACGATGCATTAACAGCAGCTATTAAAAGCAATCCCTCTCCGGTTTATAATAAAGACGTTATCAAGCGCATAAGTACAGGTAATTTTACCGATAATATGAAGGATATTACTTCTGCCGATTGGATCATAGAAGTAGTAGTAGAACGCTTAGATATTAAACAATTAATTTATGCGCAGGTAGAACAATTTCGCAAGCCAGGAACTTTAATCAGTTCTAACACATCGGGTATTCCCATTCACCTAATGGCAGAAGGACGATCCGACGATTTTAAAAAACATTTTTGTGGAACGCATTTCTTTAATCCACCACGTTATTTGCGTTTGTTAGAAATTATTCCAACCGAATATACCGACCCCACAATCGTAGCATTTTTATTACATTATGGCGATGTGTTTTTAGGGAAAACAACGGTACTCTGCAAAGACACGCCAGCCTTTATAGCCAATAGAATTGGGGTATTCAGCATCATGAGCATTTTTCATATCATGGAAAAACTCGGTTTGAGTATTGATGAAGTAGACGCACTTACCGGACCCATTATTGGCCGACCAAAATCAGCCACTTTTAGAACTGCAGATGTTGTAGGAATAGACACGTTGGTGAAAGTAGCAAAAGGCGTTGCAGACAATTGCCCTAACGACGAATCAAAAGCCCTTTTTACTATTCCAACTTGGTTAGAAAACGTTGTAACCAATAATTGGTTGGGCGATAAAACAGGGCAGGGTTTCTTTAAAAAAACAAAAACTGCTGCAGGAAAAGAAATTGTAACGCTCAACTTACAAACCATGGAATATGGGCCCCGACAAAAGCCCAAATTTGCTAGCCTAGAAGCAGCAAAACCCATTGAAGATCTTAAACAACGCATACAATTATTAAGTGCTGCGTCAGATAAAGCAGGCGAATTTTATAGGGCATTTCACTTTTCATTGTTCTCTTATATCTCACACCGCATACCAGAAATTAGCGACGAAGTGTATCGTGTAGACGATGCTATGAAAGCTGGATTTGGTTGGGAAATTGGCGCATTCGAAAGTTGGGATGCAGTAGGTGTTACTAAAACAGTAACTGCCATGAAAGCTGCTGGATATAGCATTGCGGCATGGGTAGACGAAATGCTTGCATCGGGTGCAAATAGTTTTTTTACCGTTAAAGATGGCAAGCGATTATTTTATGATATTGCCACAAAAACTTATTTACCAATACCAGGTGGTGAAGCATTTATTATTTTACAAAACCACCGCGATAAAACAATTTGGAAAAATAGTGCTTGCAGTTTAGTAGACATGGGCGATGGCGTAGCAGGATTTGAATGGAGCACCAAAATGAATAGTATAGGTGGAGAAGTGTTGGAAGGATTAAATAAAGCCATAGGCATTGCAGAAGAGAAATTTAAAGGATTGGTAATAGCCAATGAAGGAGCCAATTTTAGTGCAGGAGCCAATGTGGGTATGATTTTCATGCTTGCAATAGAACAAGAATACGATGAGTTAGATATGGCCATTCGCCTATTTCAAAATAGTATGATGCGCGTACGCTATTCTTCAATACCAGTTGTGATAGCACCACATGGATTATCATTAGGAGGTGGATGCGAAATTAATTTACACGCCGATAAAGTTTGTGCAGCAGCAGAAACTTATATTGGTTTAGTTGAAATGGGTGTAGGATTAATTCCTGGGGGAGGAGGCACTAAAGAATTTGCATTGCGTGCAGGAGATGATTTACACGAAGACGAACCAGAAACCGTAACCTTAAAAAACAGGTTCTTCTCCATTGCAACAGCCAAAGTAGCAACTTCTGCACAAGAAGGATTTGATATGGGTATTTTAAGAAAAGGCCAAGATGAAATAGTTATGAATGCTGGCCGAAGAATTGCAGCCGCTAAAAAGAGTGTCATAGAATTATACGACCAAGGATACACCATGCCTGTACAACGCAAAGACGTGAAAGTAATGGGGCGCGCGGGTTTGGGAGCCATCTATGCAGGGATTAATGCTATGTGGCGTGGTGGTTATGCAAGTGAACACGACAAACTAATTGCTACAAAATTAGCCTATGTATTATGTGGTGGCGATTTAAGCGAACAAAGTTTGGTAAGCGAACAATACCTATTAGATTTAGAAAGAGAAGCGTTTTTAAGTTTATGTGGCGAAAAGAAAACCTTAGAAAGAATTCAAAGTGTTTTAAAAAGCGGCAGACCTATTAGAAATTAATATTTATTCAACTTCATAAATTGCCCAGTTTTTGGTTTCAAACATCAAAAGCGTTTGCAAATGCTTGTTCAATTGCATTAAATTTAAATTATAAGAATTGAGTACTGTTAAGTTATGCGTAGGATTTAAAGTTTTAGCAATTAATATGTATTTAGCTGCCACTTTAGGATTTTCTACAACTGTTACAAAAGTTTTTTCGTGAGGCAAAATCAAACCATTTAAATTGCCAATATGCACCACAACATCATAGGCCGCAGCATCATCTATTAATATTTTTTTCTGATCACTTACTAGTCCTCTAATGTATTCCGCAACAATATTTGACTCGCTCAACACCCTAGCATTACCCATTTTACTAGGTAAAGATTGCATCTCTTCGGCAAACTGAATTTCTTCAATAGCATCTGTATGCCTAAAAAAATAAAAACCCATTACAATAGTTAATACACTAGCTACACCAAAAATCCAAGAAGCCGTTTTAATGGAATATTTATCTGTACCATAGTAACAAATAGTTACCAGTGCAATAGGAATGAATAATAAAAAATATCCCATTGATAGGGTGTATTTATAATCAAGCAGCATTAATGAATAATAAAAAAGCATTGACAAAATTGTAAATAATTCATATAATTTTCCTTTAAATAAAATTAATGCTGCAATAAATAAAGGTGTTAGAAATAAAATGAATCCTTGAATGACAATTTGGCTTTGAAATAAAAAATTATTTCTAAGAGGATCAGTCATTAAGTTGGTTGCAATTCGGTTGCCAGTGATACGCCAATTAGCATATTGACTATCTAAAAAGTAAGTGGCAGATCCTGTAAACTCAATATTTAAAGCCCTAAATAATACCACAGCAATCAAGGGCAATAAAAATATAATCAAGTACAAAGAAACAGTTCTATTGGCTAGTTTACGGCGTAATGAACGATTGTTAAGCGTTTCTGTATATTGAAAAAGTGGCGAATCTGTACTCCCAGATTTTACACCATTTAATGATACCAAAAATATAAAAGGAAAAAATGCTAATATTAACCAAATGAAATCGTAATTCGAAAATATAAAACAAGTAATGTACAAACTTGCCATTGACAAATGATAAGTAACTGGTCGTTTAAAATACCTGAAAAAAGATCGAAAAATTAAAAAAGCAAAAAATTGTACAATAGCATTTTTTCGGCCTGTAACTGCTGCAAATACGAACATTGGATGTAATGTAAATAAGGCAAGTACCAATGGAACATATAACTTATAAGAGAATTTAGACAATTTAAATTCTTCTACTATCATATAAAATAATAGCGCGATAATTACAATAGACGCTGCAACTGGGGCAAATAAATAGCCAAATGGAACAAACAATAAAGTAGATAAAAAAACCAAACTAGGAAATGTAAAACCGAGTATTAAAATTATATTGTCTTTTGCCTGAAATAATAACATTAATTTTTCGGAATAAAACAAACTAGACGAATGTTCAAATCCATCACGTTTTAATAACCATGCAATAATTAAATAGAAACCAATTAAAAAAATGGTTAATATTTTAGTAAGGTTTTTAGGCATATTATTTTACTATTTCAGCCTCATTTAATTGTTGAACAGTTGCGCTGCTAATTAATTTGGTTAATCCATGCTCTGTTTTTTCCCAATAAAAAGGCTTATAAATTAATTGCCACAAACCTTTGTAAGCAGCAATAGAATGCATTAGCCAATATATGGGGTTTAGTGCACCAAATAAAATAAGCTCATAATACTTTCGTTTAAACACAGATAGCATATTTACGTATATCATTAGTACATTACCTGCTACCAAATTAAAAGTATCAATATATAAAACCCATTCTGGAAATAGTGCTGTTACAAATGCCAACTTTACAATTGCATAAATCAAAAGAAATAATAATAGTAAAGGATACAATAAAAAAGTAATAGAAGTACCGGTAATAAAAAAATTAAATCCTAAAAAACCACGCCAACCAATGCGACGAATTAATTGCGCAGGATTACGCATGTGTACTAAAGTAGTTTGCATATAGCCTTTAATCCACCTCGAACGTTGGCGTATCCAGTTCCTTGGCTCGTTATTAGCTTCTTCAAAAGTGGTACTATTTACTATACCAACTTTGTATCCTTTTTCAAATACACGCACGCCTAAATCTGCATCTTCTGTAACATTAAAGGGATCCCATCCCCCTAACTCAATTAGTTTGTCGAACTTAAAATGGTTACTAGTACCACCTAAAGGAATGGGTACATTCAACGACAATAATCCAGGTAACATATAATCGAACCAATAGGTATATTCTAGTGTAAACATGCGCGTAAGCATGTTTTCGTTTTTATTAAAATAATTTAAAGCACCCTGTAATACCACAAATTCATCCGGAAGTTTTTTAAATAAGGCTACACATTTTTTTAGTTGATCAGACTCTGGTACATCTTCGGCATCATAGATAGTTAAGTATTTGCCTTTACAAAAATACAACCCATAATTACAAGCTTTTGGCTTTGTTTTGGGCATATGAAAGGGTACCACAATTGTTTCAAAATTTGCCGGAAAATCTAAATCTCTAACAGCATTTAAGGTTTTATCGTCGTCTTCTTCAATTAATAATTTTACATCTAGTTTTCCTTTGGGATAGTCTAAACTTCGCAAGTTCCAAATAAGCTTTCTAATTAAGCGATCTTCTTTATAAACTGGAAGAAGAATGGTATATATTGGCAAACTACTATCTTTTATAGCAGCCACTTCTTCTTTTTTTACCATTTCATTCATTTCAGACATGGACCCTTTTAAAGAAAGATATAATTTGAATAAAGTGGTAATAAAAAACAACACACTTAATACTAAATTAATAATTAGCGCAGTACGCATAAAATTCACAAAAAGCAATGCCGCTGTAATGGCTAAAAGGCCAAAGAAAAAAAATAATTGACGATCGGTAAATGTAACTAAGCCAGAATAGTCTGGATCTTTTTTCATCAAACTAAACACAGACTCCTTTACAATATATTCGCCGCGTTTTACATGTATCAACCAAGTAATATCTAGGTCAGATGCAGCAACAATTTTAATAGGCATTTGAAAACGAATAGTCAAAAGTGTTTTCAATTTTTCGTCTTGCGGGTCTGCTGCAGCAACTAATAAAAAACCGTCTGGTAACATTCGTAAAGGAGCAAATAGAATGGCATTTAATTCAATCAATTCGCACTGATTAATATACTTATCGTCTAATAGCTCGTCTCTTACGGCCACAAATGAAAATCCTTCTCGCTCTAAAAAAGCAACATATTTTTTTCGTGATAAGAAACCGAAATTAAGTGCTGTTTTAACATACGAATATCCATAATCATTAGCAATGACTTCAATTTCGGATAGTTTGTCTGCTTCTAACAAACCTGCCATTACCATATTGTCTAGAGAAGAAATTCGCATAATTAGTGAATCAGCAGCTATTTTTTAAACAATCTCCTGTGATTGCTGAACGCGTTTTCTAACAAAATAAAAACCAAATAAAATCAGTACCAATAAAACTGCTAAACCAAAATATTTGTACCTCTCCCACAATTCTAAAAATTCATTTTTATCGCCTTTATAAGAAACTAGTTTTTCGTCTTCTCTTAATTTAAAGAAAAAACTGCTCCGTCCATCACTAGTAGAAATACATACATTGCTTTGAATAGCCGACGATTGAGAACCAAAACTTTTAATCACACTTTGAAAAGCCTCTTTGGTTGCACTATCGCCTAAAGACGATATCATTAATATAGTACTACCCGCTTGTTGAAATATTTGTGCTATACCAGATCCAGAAAAATCATTGAATGAAAAACTCGTTTCGCCTTCTAGGTCTTTGTATAATTGAAAATCTCTATTAAACTGTATGGGCAAATTGCTAAAGTTTTTTATAAAGGCATCATTGCGTTGTAATAAAGCAATGGCATTATATCCAACCAAATCTTTTGCAGTAGCTTTATCTGTTTGAAGTAATTCAGGCAAAATTAGCGTTGCATTCATTAGAGACGCAGTATTAATCTGGTAAATCAATTCCCCTACCGATGAAGTAATATATGTGTTCAAATCCTTTGATATCAATAACTTCAAAGGCTTCTTTCTAAATTCTCCAGGATAATTAAAAAAATTGTAAAAATCAGTTTGTTGGTCGCCAGAAAAAGTAAGCGTAGATGTTTTATTATTGATAAAACCAAAGAAACTGGCAAAGCCATCCTTACAAACACTATTACTAGGATGGAAGCGCATTTCAACTACCAATGAATTTAATTTGGTTAACAAATAAGGCGGCAAATCAATATCATTATTAAAACTATTCAAATCTAATAAGGTTGTTGTAAACACCAAATTATCATTCAAATAAACATTTAAAAATCCACGGTCATTTTCTCTTAAACGCGAGAATAATGTTTCTAAATGAAGGGTTAATTTTTTAGGAATGGTAGTATAATCCATTAAATTAAAAGGATAGTTTGTATTTAAAGCCAACACCCCTTCCATTAATGAAGACTGACCACCTAATTGTTCCAGCGTTAATACTTGTGGTAATGCAGAATTTACTATGGGCTTAACCACAACTTTGTCTACCAATAATTTTTGCGAGAAACTACTATTTAAAATATTATTATTATGTAATACACTAATGGCTTTTTTATAGCCTTCTGCATCATATCCTGTAATAACCATCACTTGGTTTCCTTCGGTACCCATACTTATAATTAAGCCTTCGCCTTTATTTAAAACAGGTAATTGACTTTTAATATTTTCAGGCAATTTATTGGCAAGACCTACTACAATATTATGACTCAAAGTATCAGTGGGCAAAAAATTTATGGTACTAATAATACTTTGTTTATTGGCTTTTTTAATAAATGAATAGGCAATTCCACTGGCCATTACATCGTCTAAATCTGCAGTTGTACTTGTTGCAATAGAAGTATATTCTTGAATCGATTCTTTTAAACTTCGTTGGTACGATAAAACAGATTGTTTAGGTGCAGTGAAATAAGAGATATTTCTAATATTCATCCAAACAGCAGGATTGTCAATGTCTTGACAGATTTGATCAGAAATACTCATCCTAGCAACAATCTTCAACTTTATATAACGTCCATCGGGTTGAATGAATTTTTTATTTAATGGAATAACAATGGTAATCAGCGAATCAATACTAGCACCAATTATTCTTTGTGTATAGATTGGCGCATCCTTTACACTTATAGTAATAGTAGAGGTATTTGGGTTTAATACCTGCGAAGGACGTAAATACAATACCAATTTCGATTGCGCTATATCATCGTCAGGACTAACTTTTACAAAATAAGTAATAGCACCTGAAATGCCCACAATTGACTGATCTTTATAACCCATTTCTTCAAATGTCCGTTGTGCATTTTGTGCCCATACTCCAGAAAAGAGAAAAACTAAAACCGTCGTTAATAGATTTCTTTGATACATATTTTTTTATTTAAAAATTTTCTTGCCCCAATTAATAATTTGAAGTTTTGAAAAGTATTATGCGCGTTTAAATTTTATTTTAAAATAGTTACCAAAAGTTTCATTGCTATTGTAAGAAAGTTCTCCGCCAATTTCATCCACCATATTTTTTGCCACTGCAAACCCTAGCCCCGATTGATTGGTTACCGCATCATAACTATTGGGTGTAGACAGTTTGTTGAAATAAGCATTCAATGTATTAATGCCAATAGGAGTTGATTTATTTAAAAACTCAATAGTACAATGGTTATCTGTTTGTGATGCATGAATACTAATAGCAGATCCAGTTTGAACAAATCGAATAATATTTGATAACAATTTAAAAAGTATATGTTGTACAAAAACCTTATCTAATGCAACATTTAAAGCTGTTGGCAATAAATTTAATTGCAAACCCACTTGTTTAATACTGGCTATATCTATCAAATTAATTGCTGCTTTTTCTACTTCTTTTACCAGATCAAATACTTCAATATTAAATGCAACTTTATCTGAATCGGCGCCAGCAGAATCGGCTAGTTTTTGCGATAAATAATGCAACTTATCATTCCCCATTGAAATATAACTGAGTATTTCTTTTTGATCAACCGTTAAATTTGTCGATGTTCTATTAATTAAATCGAGTGATATTTCATTTGATCCAATAAAATTTTTTAAATCATGAATCATTATATTGAGTGTATTCTGCCTGTAATCATTTAGTTGTTTTAAACGCTTATTGGCTTGATCAATTATTTGATGCTGGTCGTTGATTAATTCATTCTGTTCTAATAAACGTTTATTTGATTCTTTTATAATTAAATTTTTTTGAATTTCTTTTTTTACAATCAAATAACGATTGTGTGCAATTAAACAAGAAAAAGCAGAAATTAAAAAATAAGCTCCCCCTCCATTTTTAACCAATCCTCCATAACCATCTTCTCTGCCAGTTAAAGAATAGAGTAAAATAATAATTACATAGGTACCCCCCACATGCATCATTGAATAAATAGGGCGCCAAAAAATTGTTGTGTTTAATAAAAGCACCATTACAGATGCAATCATAAAATAAGGAAGTGATTCAGAGATAGGAAGCATCCCACAAGAAAAAGAGGCCAATGCCAAATTAATTCCCACTACCAAGTTTAAGTGTACGAGGTAGTTCCATTTGCTTTTATTACCAAACCAAAAAATAAAATAAGAAATCCCAAAACAAATGATACGTAAAAGCATGTAATTTAGCCACTGCGGCTTTGAAAACAATAAATCCAATACCCAAAAAAGTGGAAGCGAAAAAAGCAAGGTCCAAACCGCCACATTTGCATAAAACGTGCCGTTCTTTTCAATTTCCTTTTCCAACTCCTCTGGGGCAAGTTTAACGTTAGGGATTTTGTAATAATTTATCATAATTGCTTGAATCCAACAAGTAATGATTTAATCGGTGAATGTACTTTTTTTTCGAATATATAAAAAACTGTACTTATTACCACTTTACTGACATTGCCTGTATTGGATATAACCATCGTTTTAATAGGCAACATATATTACTTTTACATCCTTAAATACCTATATGCAAACAGTTTTATCGCTAAACAATGTTTCAAAATCTTACGGTTCTATTCAAGCACTAAAAAACGTGTCTTTCGAAGTGCCCGAAGGTGCTGTATTTGGATTGCTAGGACCCAACGGAAGTGGTAAAACAACCATGCTTAGCATTATACTTGATATTTTAAAAGCCGATATTGGCAGTTTTGAATGGTTTAATCAACCAGGATCTCCTGCAACCAGAAAAAAAATTGGCTCATTACTTGAAACACCCAATTTTTACCATTACCTCTCTGCAGTAGATAATTTAAAAATCACCCAAGCAATTAATGGCAGAGGAAATAACGAGTCTATAGACCAAGCTTTAGGACAAGTAAAATTATTAGAGCGCAAAAAAAGCAAGTTCAGTAGTTTTAGTTTGGGTATGAAACAACGTTTAGCCATAGGTGCCGCATTATTGGGCAATCCAGATGTATTACTCTTCGACGAACCAACCAATGGATTAGATCCTGTGGGCATTGCTGAAATTAGAGAATTAATTAAAGAATTATCTAAACAAGGCAAAACGATTATTATGGCTAGCCATTTGTTAGACGAAGTTGAAAAAGTTTGTACGCATGTTGCCATTATGAAACGCGGCGTATTAATTACAGCAGGACCTGTAGAAGAAGTATTAGCACAAGAAGATATTATAGAAGTTGCTGCAAATGACCTAAATAAGTTACAACTGGTTTTAAAAGATTTTCCAGGAATTTCTTCTATTAAACACAATGATCATTCTGTTTCGGTATTCTTTCCGGCAGGCACAGCTCAACCAGAAGCCATCAACCAATATTGTTTTAACCATGGTGTAGTAATTAATCAATTAATTCCACGCAAGAAAAGTTTAGAAACAAAATTCTTTGAACTAACTAACGACTAATCCGCTAAAAATTATTGTATGCTCAGCTTATTAAAAATTGAATGGTTAAAAATTAAAAAATACCCCGCGTTTTGGTGGATGTTATTAATTGTAACATTTACGTATCCGGGCACTACCCTGCTTTCTTATTATGCTTATACAAAATCTATCCGCGGAAAAGAAATGACCAATACCATTGCAAAAATGTTATTGGGTAACCCATTCGCATTTCCAGAAACATGGCATTCAGTAGCCTTTTTATCTTCGTTTTTTATATTGATTCCGTCGTTATTGGTAATTATGTTAGTTACCAACGAATACATGTTTAAAACACAGCGCCAAAATATTATTGACGGATGGAGCCGTGCACAATTTGTAACGAGTAAATTAGCCGATGTAATTATTATATCATTGGTCTGTACCCTAATGTACACAGCAGTTGCAGCGGGAATAGGTATTTATTCAGATCCGGATAATATTGGTAGATGGATGGAGCAATTACAATATATTCCTTTGTTTTTTTTACAAACATTTGCGCAATTATCTCTGGCTTTTTTATTGGGATTTTTAATTAAAAAAGCATTTATAGCATTAGGCATTTTTCTTTTCTATAATTTAATAGTAGAAAATATAGCTGTTGGTTATGCTAAATTTAATTTAAAGGATATTGGAAAGTATTTGCCATTTGAAATTTCAGATCGTATCATTCCAATGCCCGCATTCATGAATCGGTTTGGTAAAGAAATGAAAGAGGCCTACGAAAAAGCAATTGATGCCATTCCAGAACAGGTGCTTTATACCATCATTCTTACAACAGCAGTTTGGGCACTTTGTTATTATTTACACAAACGTAGAGACTTGTAATTTGTAAGCAATTATTATTTACATAAATATATAAACACCAATAATTTTTAGCGTAAATGTTTATTGCACAATTGACCTAATGCCAAATCTATAGTTGGATAATTAAAGTGAAAGCCTGCCGACTGTATTTTAAAACTATTTACAGTAGCACTTTTTAAAACTTCAATACTCATTTCGCCTAGTATTATTTTTAATAAAAAAGCGGGTACATGCATTGGAATAAAAAATTGTCCGCGCATTTTTTTTGCTAGTGCCAGCGTGAGTGCTTTATTGGTAACTGGTTCAGGTGCAACTGCATTATAAACTCCTTGCATGTTATTGTTTTCAATGCCAAATAAAATAAGGTTACATAAATCGGCAATATGAATCCAACTAATTACTTGTTTACCAGATCCTAAAATAGCAGCAACACCCATTTTAATAGGCTTTTTAAATTCAAGTAAAGCACCGCCATCGGTACTTAATACAATACCAATACGCAATTGCACCAATCTTTTATTGAGCGCCAAAACAGGTTGTATACTCGATTCCCACAAACGGCAGGTTTCACCTAAAAATTCGGTATCTGCTGGTGCTGTTTCTACAAATCCATCGCGCAAACTAATTGATGTATCTGCGCCATACCAACCAATAGCAGAGGCGCTAATAATTGATTGTACATTGTTGTTAATGATTTCTAAAGCTTTTAAAATTAATTGGCAGCTCTGTACCCTACTATCTACAATTTCTTGTTTTCTTTTTTTTGTCCAACGCGCATCGGCAACACCTGCACCAGCTAAATGCACAATATGATCGGCAGTTTCAATAGCTTTGCTATCAATGGTTCCAGCTGTTACATCCCATAAAAAATAATGAATATTTTGGTGTGCTTTTTTAGTAGGAATTGTACGGGTAAGAATATTTACATCGTATCCTTTCGATATAAATAATTGCGTTAATTTTTTTCCCACTAATCCGGTGCCGCCTGTAATTAATATAGTAGCCATGCCTGTAATTTATTGAATAGAAATTAATTTACGGCAGCTAATTTAAAAAAAGCCCCCGACAGCTAATTCGGGGGCTAACAACTAAATCACCAAGTTTAGAACAACTAAGAGCCAGCAATCGTTAATCTGGTTTTTTTCCGTCCAGAAACGTGTTAATCGTACTCAATTGAGTTTGATTATTTGAATCTTTTGAAACAGTTACTTTACTGTAAAAATTTTCAACAGAAGTAATAGAATTGCCAAACAATTCCATATTCCTTCTAATATAAGCAGGCACCGAATCAAATTCATTATTCGGATCTGTTGTGTTTAAATTATAAGAAAGATTACGCAGTTTTTGAATACGCTCTGCAGCCCTTCTTTTTTGCTCTTCAGTTTCGTCTAAATAATTATCTTCTGAATGATAATTGTTTTGAATAATTGCTGTACTTGCTTGCGGCATTGTAGACTCTTTCATTACCAACTGCATTTCTTCGGGCTCTTCGCGATGGATGAATTCCATGGCTTGAACTGGTGCAGGTGTTGGTATATGAACAGGTGCAGCAGCAACAGGAATAGGCGCAGGCGCTACAACCATTGATACCATTGGTTCTGCAACAAAACTACTAGGCTGTTCAGCATAAATATTTTGTGGCTTGCTTAAACCCATTGGTTTTGGTGTAACCACTGCTGGTTGATCGGATATTGTAAAATCTACCAAGGCTTCCATTTCTGTTTTAGCAACAACAACTGGTTCAGGTATTGGTGCTGGCTCAGGAGCTGGCACCACTGTTTCAGGCGTATCTAAACTCAATTCAAAATGAAATACTTCTTCGGTATCTTCTACAACAACTGACTCAGGTGTTTCTTCGTAATAATTGCTTGATGAAAGACTATAGTCCATTGCAATTTCTGCAATTGTTGGTTCAAACATTTGTGGTGCAAAAGGATCTACTTCTTCAACCAATGGTAATTCTTGTTGAACAGGTAACTCTTGTGGTGCAACTAATTCAACCACTTTCGGTGCTTCTTCTACCGCACCCAAAGTCATCATTATTTTTTCTTCTATAACTGCAGCTTTTGCAACTGGTGCAGGTTTAAAAAATGGATCTTTGTGTTCAAATCCAGTAGCCACTAAAGTAATACCAATTTTATTGTCTAATTGCGGATCGTAACCCATTCCAACAATTACATCGGTTGCCTCACCGGCTTGCATGCGCAAATAATTATTGATGGTTTCTACTTCGTCCATGGTGCACTCGTGTTCACCTTCGGCACTATTGATATTTATTAAAATCCATTTAGCACCTTTAATATCGCTATCATTTAATAGTGGCGATGATAAAGCTTCTTCAATCGCACGTTGCGCGCGGTTTTCACCTTCAGCTTCGCTCTTACCCAAAATAGCCACACCACCGTTTTTCATAACGGTACATACATCGGCAAAATCCACAATAATATGTCCACGACTATTAATAATATCGGTAATACATTTAGCAGCAGTAGCCAATACATTATCGGCTTTACCAAATGCTTCTTTCATTTTTAAATTACCATATTGCACGCGCAATTTATCGTTGCTAATAACCAATAAAGTATCAACATGCGGTTTCAATTGACGGATGCCTTCTTCGGCTTGTTGCATTCTACGAGGTCCTTCAAAACCAAATGGTGTAGTAACAATTCCTACCGTTAAAATGCCTTGCTCTTTGCAAATTTGTGCAATAATAGGCGCGCCACCTGTACCGGTTCCTCCACCCATTCCTACACAAATAAATGCCATCTTGGTATTTACTTCTAGTATACGTTTAATTTCGTCTAACGATTCTTCGGTAGCTTTTTTGCCCACTTCAGGATTTGCACCAGCACCCAAACCTTGTGTAAGGTGTGGCCCTAACTGAATTTTATTGGGCACCTTGCTTTGCTCAATGGCTTTTGCATCGGTATTACAAATAATAAAATCTACCCCTTCAATGTCTTGGGCAAACATAAAGTTAACAGCATTACTTCCGCCACCGCCTACACCAAGAACTTTGATGATAGAAGATTTCTGTTTAGGAAGATCGAAATGAATCATAATAAAAATTTTAATAAAAAGTTGCGCAAATATTATTTTGAATTATTTGATAATCTGGTCTTCTTCTTCTTTAAACATATCAATTAAATTGTGCTTAAATTTATCCCAGAATTTCATTTTTCTTTCTGTGATATCGTGTGTGTCTTTTTCTGTAACTGGTTGAACAATTTCAGCTGTAGGTACAGTAAGTGTTTTAGGTACTTCTACTTTTTTATATTTTTCGCTAAACTCTTTGTATTTGTGTTCGTAATCACTGTAGCCTTTTAATATCAACCCAATACATGTTGCATACATTGGTTTTTTCAACTCCTCAATATGGTTAGGCGCTAAATGCTCGTTTGGCAAACCAATACGTGCGTTTAAACCAGTTGTATATTCTGTTAGTTGAATTAAGTGTTTTAGTTGCGATCCGCCACCAGTAAGAATTACACCGCCATTCAATGCACGGCTATCTAAGCCTACTTGCTTTAAATGGTAGCTTACAAAATCTAAAATTTCACTCATTCTAGCTTGTATAATTTGGGCCAAATTTTTTACGCTAATTTCTTTTGCAGGCATTCCTTTTAAACCAGGAATAGTAATATATGCGTTGGCTTTTGCTTCGTCGGCTAAGGCACTACCAAACTGCACTTTCATGGCTTCTGCTTGGCTTTTTAATACACCCAAACCTAAGCGGATATCGTTGGTAATATTTTCGCCGCCAAAAGGAATAACAGCGGTATGTTTTAAAATACCTTCATAAAATACCGCCAAATCAGATGTTCCACCACCAATATCTAAAATAGCAACACCCGCTTCCATATCAATATCACTCATTACTGCACTTGCAGAAGCCAATGGTTGTAATACAAGGTCTTTGGTTTCTAAACCACTGCGTTGAACCGCACGGTTAATATTGCGAATAGCATTTCTATCGCCAGTAATAATATGAAAATTAGCACCCACTTTCACGCCATTAAAACCAACTGGGTCTTTAATGTTTTGAATATTGTCTACATGAAAATCTTGTGGAATCACGTCTATAATTTGGTCGCCAGCAGGAATAAAGGTTTTGCGTTGGTTATTAATCAGTTGATCAATTTCCCAGCTTTGAATTTCATTTTCAGGCTCTTGACGAACAATATCTCCACGGGTTTGCAAACTTTTAATATGATGGCCTGCAATACCTACATATACTTCGCTTATTTCAAGGTCTTTATTACTCTCGTAGCAATTAACCAAAGCTTGTTGAATAGCTTTAATGGTTTGGTCGATATTTAACACTTGACCGTGTTGAACGCCGCTGCTGTTGGCTCGTCCAAAACCTAAGATTTCTAATTTACCAAACTCGTTTTTTCTACCAGCAATAGCGGCAATTTTAGTTGTTCCAATATCCAGGCCAACAATGATTGGTGATTCATTGTGATTCATAAAGTAGCTGTTTTAGTTGTTTGCAAAGAATTAGTTGTTTGTTCTAAAAACCATTTGCTTAGCAATAGAAAACCATCAAATCGAGTTGATGCAATAGCTTTAGGGCGCTATCTTTTTATTCTATCCTTTCGTAAACGGCTTTATTGTTATTTTATTGTTTAATAAGTTGATTTACTTTTAATTATTTTGCTTTTTTATTGCTGGCAATACCGCTTTTGGCACTAGTACTTTAGCTTTTGGCGGAACTGTTTTTATTTCTTTTTTTGGTTCAGGTTTATTAATAGGAGTTGCAACTGGATTGGGTTCTAGCTTAATTACCGGTTTAGTTGCTGTTTTAACAACTGGCTCCTTTTTTTCTGCATCAGGCGTTGTTGGCATTGGAGGAACTTTATTTACCAGCTGTGCAATTAATTCCTTGGCCCTTGCCGAGTCTACTTGCATTTTTTCCGATCCAGTTCTTACCGCCACCACTTGGTTATCGAATCGAATATCTAATTTCTCATAGGTATTTAATCCTTGTTGCAATAATGCTTGTTGGTAAAAGGCATTGAGTCTATGAAACTTTTTATCTAATAATGCTGCATCTCCCAATAAAATAAGTTGGTTACCAACCATAGGAATCAGCTCAAAATTAGACTGGCCATTAATGTTTACCTGGGCAATTTGTGCCATCCAAAAAGAGTCGGCTTGAATAAATTGTGCCAAATTAACTATGCCATCTAATAAGGCGCTATCTGGCTTAGCCAAAATGGGCTGACTCGATGGAAATCCTGTAAAAACAGGTACTCTGGCAGATACTTTATCGCTCAAAGGCAGTCTTAAACCAGCGCTGTCTACATAAAAAGATCCGCCATCAATTAAAAAAACCCTTGCCACAGGTTGTCTTTCTACTATTCTAACTTGTAATATTTGTTGGTTATCAAAATACATTTCGGCATTTTGAATCCAACTATTTTTTTCTACAAAACTTTCTAATCCGCGTAAATCTGTTTTGTTCATACTGGTACCTACCACTGGTTGCTGTAAATTGAGTAAGCCCGTAACTTCTTTTTCATCCAAAAACATATTTTGAGCAGCACCCGCAATTTCAACCTGAATGCCAGTACAAATTTTCTGTGCTTTTTTTTGCAAAGCAGCACCAAATAAAACAATGGTACCCAAGCCCAAAACAATCCATCCTGTTTGAATGAAACGCTTTTTCCACGGTATGTTTTTAAAACTTATTCGCACAATAGTATCGATTGAATAGGTTCTACCAAGGCATCAATATCGCCAGCGCCAGCCATAACCACCAGTGGCGGTTTGTTTGCTTGCATCCAATTGCTTAGTTGGTCTTTTTGAATTATTTGTTTCTTGGTCAATTGCATTTTACCCAATAATAATTCACTGCTCACTCCTTCCATTGGCAATTCACGGGCAGGATAAATAGGCAATAACAATACTTGGTCTGCAAGGTCTAATACCGCCGCAAAGTCAGTTGCTTGGTCTTTGGTTCTACTAAATAAATGGGGCTGAAAAACAAGCACCATTGGTTGGTTAGCATACAAACTTTTTACGCCAGAAATCAATGCGCGAAGCTCTTGTGGGTGATGGGCATAATCGTCTATGAGTACTTGCTTGTCTGTTTTAATGCGATATTCAAAACGTCTTTTAACGCCTTTAAAATTGGCAAGTGCTGAACGAATTTTATCGTCCGAAATATCTACATGCTTCGCTACAATAATTGCTGCTAAGGCATTTTCAATATTGTGCAAGCCACCCATTGGCAGAATAATATCTTCAATAGAAAATGTTTTGCCCACCACATCAAAACAATAATTTCCAGCAACTACTTGTAAATTTTGCGCAAAAACATCTGCCTCATTTTCGTTTAAACTATAGGTGAATTGTGTAGACGCTTTTAATTCACTAGCCCTTTTAAAACCATAACGGCTCACCAAACATCCACCGGGCTTAATTTTTGTAGCAAATTCAACAAATGCATCTTCTACCGCTTGGGCTGTTCCGTAAATATCTAAATGGTCGGGATCTATAGAAGTAATTACAGCAATATCTGGTAGCAATTTTAAAAAGCTACGGTCATATTCGTCTGCTTCAACTACCACAACATTAGTAGGATTACTCCAAAAGTTAGTTTGATAATTTGTAGCAATTCCACCTAAAAAAGCATTACAACCAAAATCACTATCGCGTAAAATATGGGCCACCATTGAGCTGACGGTTGTTTTACCATGCGTACCAGCAATACAAATATTAAAAGAGGCTTCGGTAATCCATTGCAAAATATCGCTACGTTTTACTACTGTGTAGTTATTGGCTATATAATACACCAACTCGGCATGTGCCACAGGAATAGCCGGCGTATATACCACCGCATCAACGTCTTTTGGAATTAAATTAATATTTTCTTCGTAATGAATAGCAATACCCGCTGCTTCTAAACTGCGTGTAAGTGGTGTAGGTGTTTTATCGTAACCAAACACTTCCACCGATTTTGATAAAAAATATCGGGCAAGTGCACTCATGCCAATGCCTCCAATGCCAATGAAATAAATTTTTTGTATGGTACTTAATTTATTCACTAAATCAGGCTTAAAATTTCGTTAGCAATAATGGTATCTGCATTGGTAGCGGCTAAGGATTTTGCATTTTCGGCAAACTGTGCTTGCAATAATTTGTTATTGGCTAATTGCAATACCGCCTCAACCAAATCCTTATTAGCATTGGCATCTGTAATAATTAAGGCGGCTTGTTTATTTACCAAACTCATGGCATTATGTGTTTGATGGTCTTCGGCCGCTAATGGAAAAGGTACAAATATGGTAGGCTTTCCGGTAACACATAATTCCGTTACTGCCATAGCGCCAGACCTACTAATTACTATATCTGCAGCCGCATAGGCTTTATCAATATCAGTAATAAACGCATCGGCCCAAATATTAAGATGGCCCGATGCAACTTTAATAAATTGGTCGGCAGTTGTTTTACCCGTTTGCCAAATCAATTGCAAATCGTTTAATTCAAATGCTTTGATATTTTTTGCAATAGCATGGTTAATGCTTCTGGCACCAAGGCTTCCGCCCATGGCTAATATGGTTGTTTTATTAGGACTTAAATTAAAAAATGCCAAAGCCGCTTCTCTAGAAATAGACAAATGCGCAATAGATTGACGAATAGGATTTCCAGAGACCACTATTTTATTGGCCGGAAAAAATTTTTCCATGCCTGGCATTGACACAAAAATACGGGTTGCTTTTTTAGCCAATAATTGGTTTGATTTTCCAGCAAAAGAATTACTCTCGTGTATAAAGCTTGGAATATTTTTTAGCTGGGCAAATTTTAAAACAGGAAACGAAGAATAGCCCCCAACACCAATCACTGCATCGGGCGTAAAGTTTTTAAATATTTTTTTCGTCTCTAAAAAACTGCGCACTAATTTATAGGGTAGCAAAATATTTTTTAATAATGAAGACCTATCAAATCCCGCAATGGTTATGCCAATAATATTAAAACCCGCTTGCGGTACTTTTTCCATTTCCATCTTACCTTTTGCACCCACAAACAAAAATTCAGCATCGGGTTGCAATACTTTCAATGCATTAGCAATGGCAATGGCCGGAAAAATATGTCCTCCCGTTCCGCCCCCTGCGATGATAAATTTTTTTGCCATTTTTATACAATAAATTCTGCAGGTGATTCATTTGCTGCTACCGAAGCAACGGTTTCTAAAGGCACAGGTGCAGGTTCTTTCCCTTCTAATTGTTCTACGTTTCTAGCCACACTTAACACCAATCCAATAGCACAACAGGTAAATAAAAATGAACTGCCTCCCATACTCACTAGCGGTAATGTTACCCCAGTTACAGGTACTAAGTTTACGTTAACCGCCATATTAGCAACGGCTTGTATTACTAGTGTAAAACTCAATCCTAGCGCTAAAAAAGCCCCAAATGCATACGGACATTTTTTAAAAATCCTAATGCATCTAAACAAAAAAATCAAGTATATAAAAATAATTAACGCCCCACCCAATAGTCCGTACTCTTCTATTATAATGGAATAAATAAAATCATTGTAGGCTTGTGGTAAAAAATTTCTTTGTCTACTATTGCCTGGTCCTAAACCCACAAGAATTCCGCCATTGGCAATAGCAATTTTTGCTTGCTGTACTTGGTATGGCGTTTCTTTATCTTTTGCATAAATAAAATCTTGTACACGTTTTACCCATGTACCTAAACGACCAAATGATTTTACTTTTTCAATACCCACTTGCGCTTTGCCCGAATCGTCTTGTTTGCCTGTGTAGGTAATCATGGCTACCGATATAATAAATCCTACCGGAATCATTGCTATAAGAATCACCAACATAATATGTTTCATACTCACCCTACCAATAAACAACAATAATAAAGAAGTAGCACCCGTTAATAATGCGTTCGATAAATTAGCAGGCATAATTAAAGCGCAAATAACTACTACCGGCCAAATAACTGGTAAAAATCCTTTTTTAAAATCTTTAATAACCTCTTGCTTTTTGCTTAATAGTTTACTCAAATACATGAATAAAGCCAGCTTAGCCATATCGCTAGTTTGAATAGTTAAATTAATGATGGGTACTTTAATCCAACGACTACCCTCATTAATTTTTGCCCCAAATAAAAGTGTGTATAATAATAATGGGATAGATGCCCAAAATAAAATAGTAGCCACCTTAGAAAAAATGGTGTAATTGATGCGATGTAAAAAATAAATGAGCACAAAACCAATCAAAGAAAAAGACACCTGTTTAAATAAGTACCAGTTGGTATTTCCCTTGTTCTTTGCATAGGCCAAAGAACCTGTGGCGCTATACACTACCAAAATAGAAATCAATGAAAGAAGAATAACAATACCCCATATGTATTTATCACCCCTAGTTCTGTTTACTAGTTGGCCACGCATCCCACCAATGGTAGGCATTTGCGAAAAAAGGGTATCGTTTAATTCATTCATGTAATTGATCAATAAAAAATCCTACTAACTATTTACCAAACTCTTTTAATAAATTTTTGAAACTTTCTAGATTATTTAATTAAAATAGATTCATTAATTTATTTTATAAAAATTATAACTCCTTCACTGCTTCTTTAAATTGTGTTCCACGATCTTCATAATTTTTAAATAAATCAAAACTTGCACAAGCTGGGCTTAACAACACCACATCGCCTTTTTCTGCAATTGCAAAAGATGCATCCACTGCTTTTTTTGCAGAATCAGTTTCTACAATTACAGGAACTAGTCCTTTAAAAGCTTCAATAATTTTTTTATTATCAACACCCATGCAAACAATTGCTTTTACTTTTTCTTTCATTAGTTCGGCAATTAACGCATAATCATTGCCCTTGTCGGTACCACCAAGTATTAAAATAGTTGGCTTATTCATACTTTCCAATGCATACCAAGTGCTGTTTACATTGGTTGCCTTACTATCGTTAACAAACTCAATACCACGGACCATTGCAACAAATTCCATTCGGTGTTCTAGGCTATGAAAATTGTTTACAGCTTCTCTAATTTTTTCTTTTCTAATACCAATTGTTGCCGCTGCAATCCCTGCTGCCATTGTGTTGTAGTTGTTATGTTTACCTTTTAAGGCAAAATCGTAAATACTCATGCTTACTCTTTCTTCTTGGATTCTCAGCATCATCTGATCGCCTTTGATGTAGCCGCCTTTTTTTAGTTCTTGTTTCATAGAGAATGGTAATGGGTTAGTATGGATGGTTAGTGTTCGCAATTTTTTTTCAATTACTAAATCATCAGCACAATAAATAAAAGCATCTTCCATCGTTTGATTTTGAATGATTCTAAATTTGCTGTTGATATAATTTTCAAATTTGTATTCGTATCGGTCTAAATGGTCTTCGGTAATATTTAATAGAATAGACACATTGGGTCTAAATAGTTTTATATCATCTAATTGAAAAGAACTGATTTCTGCTATGTACCAATCTTTGGGCGCTTCGGCAATTTGTCGCGCAAATGAAAAACCAATATTGCCAACCAAAGCTGCGTCTAAACCAGCTGTAATACAGATATGATAAATTAAAGAAGTAGTGGTGCTTTTACCATTGCTACCGGTAATGGCAATAATTTTACTATCCCCTTTAAACCGATACGCCAATTCAATTTCACTAATTACCGGAATACCTATTTCGCGAATGATTTTTACTAAAGGATTTTTTTCAGGAATACCAGGGCTCTTAACAATTTCTTTTGCATTTAAAATCAAAGCTTCTGTATGACCTAATTCTTCAAAATCAATTCCGTTGTTTTCTAATTCAGTTTTATAATTAGGTTTAATTGAACCTGCATCACTTACAAATACTTCATAACCTTTTTGTTTGGCTAGTAAAGCAGCACCAATGCCAGATTCGCCAGATCCTAGAATCACCAAACGTATACCCATACCAATGCCGGTGGCAGTAGTTTGAATTGGGTTAGTTTGCTGAATGGTGTTCATGATACTTATCTAATTTTTAGTGTTACAATACTTGCTACTACTAGTAAAATGGTTACAATCCAAAAACGTAATACAATTTTATTTTCGTGAAATCCTCTTTTTTGATAGTGGTGGTGTAGCGGACTCATTAAAAACACACGCTTACCTTCGCCATATTTCTTTTTGGTGTATTTAAAATAAGCTACCTGAATAATTACACTTACATCTTCAATTAAAAACACACCACAAAAAATAGGAATCAATAATTCTTTGCGAACAATAAATGCAAGCGAGGCAATAATACCACCTAGTGCAAGCGATCCGGTATCACCCATAAATACCTGGGCAGGATACGCATTGTACCATAAAAATCCTATACAAGCACCCACAAAGGCACCCACAAAAATGGATAGTTCACCCAAATTAGGAATGTACATTACATCAAAATAATCGGCAAAAATATAGTTACCACTTACATATACAAATACGCCAATACCCGCGCCAATAATGGCACTCACGCCTGCAGCCAATCCGTCTAAACCATCGGTTAAATTGGCGCCATTAGATACTGCTGTAACAATAAAAATTACAATCAGTACATAAATAATCCAAGTGTATTTTTCGGCGCCAGCACCCATCCAAGAAATTAATCTGCTATAATTAAACTCGTGATTTTTTACAAATGGAATAGTAGTAATAGGTGTTTGTACTTTTACGAATCTTTTCTGTACACCATTAAGTGTACGAATAATAATATTAGAATCTTTAGAAAGTCTTTCGCCTTTTTGTAATTGTGCATGCGTAGTAGTAATCACTTCGCGCTCAACTGTAACTGCATTGCTAAAATAAAGTGTAATACCAATAATAATTCCCAAACCAACTTGGCCAATAATTTTTGAAATACCAGCCAACCCATCACTATCGCTTTTAATATATTTTACGTTTT
>Ga0214919_10003514_pt1 | contig 23604 bp, 23 predicted proteins | sample LL1503_MetaG_FD_177994 | JGI IMG/M metagenome (GOLD analysis project Ga0214919, IMG submission 177994) | Freshwater microbial communities from Lake Lanier, Atlanta, Georgia, United States - LL-1503 | ecosystem: Environmental > Aquatic > Freshwater > Lake | place: USA: Georgia | collected... | reverse complement strand
GTCCTGCTGCTGTTGTAGAAGTTTGTCCTGCTGCTGTTGTAGAAGTTTGTCCTGCTGCTGTTGTAGAAGTTTGTCCTGCTGTTGTTGTAGTAGCAGCTGGTGGTGTTGCAGCTGGTGGTATTGCAGCAGGTGGTGTTGTAGCAGGCGGTGTTGTAGCTGGTGGTGTTGTAGCTGGTGGTGTTGTAGCTGGTGGTGTTGTAGCTGGTGGTGTTACTATACTATATGTAATACTAATAAAAGGATTAGCACCTAAAGTTGAATTTGATAATGTATAATTAGAAGGTACTAAAGAAGTTCCACCGTTACCAGGAGTTCCAGACCAATCTGCACAATTACCAGCAATATTTGTGGCATCATTCATACCTCCACCACTTGCTCCACAAAAAGCCCACAATGCATTTGAACCATTTTTACCAGAAATAATACTAGGTGTATTAGTTGTAGTAATTGTAGCTGTAATTGCTGTTGAATTTTTTCCATTTATAGCTGGTGAAGAAGAATTACCTCCACCTCCACCAGCTACTATTATAGGTGTTGTATTTAAATATACTGCAGAAACACCACCACCACCACCACCATAATTACCACCATAAGAAGAACAATTACCACCACTACCTATCTTTAATGGTATAGTACTTTCACCACCTGTATATGAATTAGCATTATTACCAACATATATATTATAATTTTCTGTAAAATTAACATTTATAATGGATTTAATTGAAGCTCCTAAACCTCCTGTAGTACCATAAGAATTACTACCCGTACTTCCATTACCTCCTACAACAGTAAAAGTAGCACTTGTAACTCCAGATGGAACAGTCCAAGTTCCCGATTCATTTGCATTAAATGTTATAGTATAAATACCATTATTTAGTGATGCTATAGGTGTAGCTACAACAAAATTTTCTTTATTAACTAATAAATAAATAACTATACATATAATTATTATTGCAAGTATGTAAATAATATATTTTTTTTTATTATACAAATTATTTAATATATTTTCTAATGATGTCATTCTATATATATTATTATACTCTAATAAATTAAAATATTAAAATAAATATTAAAATAAATATTAAACTAAATAATATTATTATTTATTTGAATATATTAAAAAATTGTTCTTTATAAAATGCAAATTTTTCTAAAGATTCAGCAGTATTTTTACTATTATTTTTAAATTTTTCTTTTTTAAATGAATCATTATATTTAGATAATTCTTTTAACATATGTGTCATTGATAATCTTTCTGGTTTCATATCTTCTGCAGCTTTAAATAAATCATCAAAAGTAGTACCAGTTTTTTTACTTTTTAATGACTTTATTGATTTTTTAAAATCTAAAATATTATCATTATTATCCTCATTATCATCATTATTCTTTTTCTTTTTCTTTTTCTTTTTTTCATCACTATTATTATTATTTAAACCTTTTAAAATACTTTCAAAATTTTCAATATTTTCATAATTACTAATAGTATTACAAGATTTATATAAATTATATATAATTAAAACTAAAATTACACAGAAAATACAAAATAATATTTGACGTGTTTTCATTTTTGTATTATACAAGTATCTAGTATCTAGTATCTAGTATATAAAATAGAAAATATTTTAGAATATTTAATCAAATTATAAAATTAAATGATAAAATAATTAAAAACAAATAAATATACAAATAAATATACAAATAATTTAATTTAAGTCTACGCTTGGAAAAAAATCACTTATAATCTTGCGACTTGATAATGTTGGATTAGTTACAGCTCCAGTTATAGAGGGTAAATACATTTCAGAATTATTCATCGGTGAAATATATACATTGCTACCAATTAAATTATTTTTAGATATAAAATCATTTAAATTATGTTTATTTCCATTAATATTTGCTGTCATATTTTGTAATATAGAACTAGCACCCACAGAATCAGGAGAATCAGGAGAACCAGGAGAACCAGGAGAACCAGGAGAACCAGGAGAACCAGGAGAACCAGGAGAACCAGGAGAACCAGGAGAACCAGGAGAACCAGAAGAACCAGGAGAACCAGAAGTTCCTGCAGAATTAGTAGTACTAGTAGAACCACTAGTACTAGTAGAACCACTAGAACCAGCAGAATTTGTAGTACTAGTAGAACCACTAGAACCAGAAGAATTAGTAGTACTAGTAGAACCAGAAGTTCCAGAAGTTCCAGAAGAATTTGTAGTACTAGTAGAACCAGCAGAATTAGTAGTACTAGTAGAACCAGAAGAACTGCTAGATGGTATTGGCATTAAAGTAGGAGAAGGTGTAAAATTTCCTAAAAGAGGAATTACAAAATTTGAACTATCATTAATACCAAATATAATAAGATTATTATTATATAAAACTATGTCTAATGGTGCAATAGTATTAATTACTATTTTTTTCCATCCATAAGTATTATCATTTGTAGAAGGTAATGATTTATTTTTTAATGGAAACCACCACAAATTTGTTTTATTATTATTTTGTTCAATACCCCAAATTACATCATTATTAATTGTTATACTATCAAAATTAATTCCATTTGCACCTTCCATTTGAATCCAATTTGCGAGTTCAATACTATTATTTTTAATAGTAATAGGCATATAATAAATTGCATATACACTATTACTATTTTTTGAAGAAGTATGCATAAAAATATATGAATCATTTAAAATAATTTTTTTAATATCATTTCTTTTTATAAAATTTGGAAGTCCTATATTTTGCCAATTTGAAGTAGTAGAAATAGTATTATCAGGTATTCCATTTTTTAATATACAATAATATAAACCAGTATCATTAGATGAAGGATTTGTATTTTTTTGCATATTATATGTTGTAAATGCATCATAACATCCTAATGCAAATAAAACAGTCTGATTTACTACAATTAATCTAATATTATCATAAGGTTGTATTGGCAATTGTCCAGAATTTGATGAAGATACAGTAGTTGATGGTACAATTCTAGAAGTCAATAAAGGTAAAGCAAGACAATATAAATTTGCATTTGTTGGTATTGAACCATCTGAATTTAATGACATAAAATAAATACAATTTACTTTATTTGTATTATTAATAAAGCTATCATACATAAATAAAGTAGATAAGCTAGATGCTAAAACTAGACCGCTTGAAGATTTACATATTATATTATTTTGAAGACTATTATCATATTGTGCATTAGTAATTTGTGGATTATTAAGATTAATATTTTGTGATACCCAACTATTAGTAGTTAAAGAATATGATTTAATTGCTGTTTTATCAGTAAGAGCATATAATCCTTTTCCATTAGAAGTTACTACTTGTATTCCTTGTAATTCATATTTAGTATTTTTAGTTGGTGTATAATCACCAGTAGGAGATGGTTCTCCAGTATAATATGCTTGATATGTACTAAAATTTTCTTTACTATTATTTATATATGAATATAGATAAAATAAACCTAATAATATTATAATTATTATAATAAATATTACTAATATATTTAATATTTTTTTTCCTTGAAAATTCATATTTTATAATTATATATATCTATATATCTATTATCTATTATCTAAAAAGAAATTAAAAAAATAAAATTAAAATTTATATTTACAATATTCTAAATAATGCTTATAAAAATAATGCTATAATAGCAAACAATAACATACCAACTATTGATTTAAGTAATACACCACCAATACTAACTTGTCCAGATTCTAGAAGCAATCTAGGAAAGAAACTAAATAAGAAACGATTAAATTCTGGAAGTGATATTATTAAAGATATTACAAATACTAGACCAGGATACTTAATATTTTTCATAATTTTATCCTTAATTGAAGAACCATTAAGATTAATACCAATTTGACCAAGAAACCCGTTATTAGCTTGTTGTTGTTGATGCATCATTTTTTCTGAATAATTGCTATCATTATAATATCCATTCTGCTCTTGTGAAATAGATTTATATGCTGGTACTTGAGAATTATCCATTGAGTATTGATAAGCCTGTGAATTTATATTAGATTGTTGTTCCATCCCTGGACTTTCACCCATTTCTTTAAGAATGTCTTCAACTAATTGTGAATCTGAATTAGATGAACCAAATTGATTACCATTACCATTACTATTATCCATATCCATATCTATAGCTGGTTCTCCTCTTCTAATCATATTAATAGGAGTTGATTGAGACATAATGTAAGATAAATTATATATAAATCTATTTATAAATAAAATATATTTAGTTTAGATTAATAATTAGTATTATTAAGTATTGATATTATAATATAATGTAAAAAATTTTATGAGTATAAAACGAATTAATCAACCTTGTTATTTTCCATATTTTTACAACTTGATGCTATAGTTTTATAACTATAACATTTACTATCAAAACTAAAAATTTTATTTTCAATAGACTCTAGAGGTGGTCCTTTAATAATAATCATATTTGCATTTTTACAAGCAATTTGTAATATACAAGCTAAACCTAATGCTAGTATAACTGAAACTACATTACGTCCAATATTAGTTTTCATAAAATCAATAAGAATCATTTTTGTAATTTATATATATATATATTGTTTTGTTTTATTTTGTTTTGTATTCTATTTTGTATCTAGACAAATTATTTTATTTATTATATAATTTATTATATAATTTATTATATAATCACATATTTATTTTTATATTCATAATCAATAATTATAAGTAAGAAAAGTAAAAACATAAAAAAGTAAAAACATAAAAAAGTAAAAACATAAAAATTATTATATAATAAGTGGGTGTTCTAGAATTAAACTAGGGTCACTAGGACATTTGACTTCTTTTGATTCATATTTATAACAACTTTTATCATCATTTTGATAAGTTAATTTACCTGCATTAACTGGATTAGGATATTTATATATAACAGTTGCTTCTGGATGTGTAAAATATACTATAATAATTGCAAAACCGAAAGATATAATAAATACATATGGATTAATAAATTTATCTAGCATTTTTGATTTTAATTTTTATATTTATATTTTTAATTTTTATATTTATATTTTTAATTTTTAGTTTTATGTTATGTTTGTTTTATTTTATTGTAATTATAACAGATAATAATTTAGTGAATTTATGTAAAATTAATTAATAAATTTTTTTGAAATAATTTTACTAAAATTATGTTGTGAATCATCATAAGTATTATCATACATATCAGAATCAGAATCAGAATCAGAATCATTATTATTTTTATTATTATTTTTATTGTCTTTAGATAAATTTTGTTTTGTATCATCATTAGTTTTATTGATATCATTAGCAATATTTATTTTATTTTGTCTTTTACTTTCAGATAATGATAGAAGATTATATTTATCAGAAAATATAGAAAAATTAATTGTTTTCCTTTTATTTTTAAATATATTTATGTCATTATCGTTATCGTTATCATTATCATTATTATTATTATTATTATTTTCAGTTGTAATATTTATATATTTATCATATCTATCATATCTATCATATCTATTATTTTTTTTATCTTTATTAATTATTTTTAAATACTGTTCTAATGGTATATCAATATTTTGATATTGTGGTTTTAAAAAAACTGCATTTTTCTTATAAAATTCTGTTTTTTCATTATAATAAGAAAATTTATAATTTATTATATTTTCATTATCTTTATTTTCATTATCTTTATTTTCAATTTCATTATCTTTATTTTCATTATCTTTATTTTCATTATCTTTATTTTCAATTTCATTATCATTATCTTTATTTTCATTATCTTTATTTGCAATATTTATTTTATAATTATTAGTTGATGCATCATTAATTTTACGTCCTTTAGACCAATCTATAACTCCTAACCACGATGGTCTTAAACTAATATTATCATTATCAATATTAATATACATTTTAAGTTATTATTTGTAAATTAGGTAAATATTTAATTATTTAAATTATAATAATATTAAAAATATAAAAATGTAACGAGGTAATAATATAAATTACTATCTAGATAAGTTTAAGACCAGTTGATAAAATATATTTTGTAAAACCAATTAACATAACATATTGAACACCTAGTAAGAACATTGAGAAAATTATACCTGCCATATATTTATGCCAATTACCTGGAAAATATACACCACCAAATGCAGTATTACGTAAATCATCAACTTCTCTTATAAAAAATGGTAATATTTGTTGTGCCATAGGAAATGTAATAGCAAAAATAATTATTCCAGATACTAAACCTAATGTAATACTACTTGTAGCAGAAGAAACTACCAAAGATTGCATAAGAATACCAACAACTGCTAGACAATTAATTAAATTTGTTGAAAGAAATCCACTAAATGATGTTGAATCACAATTAGTTGGATATAAATTAGTAAATAAATCAGGACTGCCTCCTTCTGTAAGTGTTACTGCAGCCATAACTAATGATGGTAGATAATATTGTAAACTTTCATAATCTCCAGAAGAAAATAAATATATTGGAATAGTAATTACAAAGACAATATAAAATATAATTGTATCCAAATTAGGAATACTTAGACATAAATTTAGAAATTTCATTTTTTATTAGTTTATTCTATTACTTATTACTTATTATTATATTACTATATTACTATATTACTATATTATTATTTATTATTTTATTATTTTCTATAAAAAATACTATTTCTATTATATATTAAAATATATTTTAATAAAAAAATTAATATTTATTATGTTTATTATATTTATTATATTTATTATGTTTAGTATGTTTATTATGTTTAGTATGTCTAGTATTTTTAATATGTTTAGTATATTTATACATATTTGAATTATTTGAATTATTTGAATTATTTGAATTATTTGAATTATTTTTAGGTGATATTGAAAATATATTATTTTTTATCATAGAAGATTTATTTGATGTAGTTGATTCTTTAATTAATTTAGTTCTTACAAGTTCATAAAATTCTTGATGATATTGTAAGTTTTCAAATTCTTTTTTTAATAATTTACATTCCTCCCATTTACTATCTAGTTCTTGAATATTTTTAGAATAAATTAAATAACCAAACCAATTACTTTTTAACATTAATAATTTTAATAACCTATGTAAATATAATTCCATTGATATTATATTTCTAAATGGTCTAATTTGTTTAGTTTCAAAACCGTAGAATTCTAGCAATTTTTTAAGATTAATATTGCTAAATTTTTGGAACCAATTAAAAGATTTAATTGGGACTAAATAAGAACTAATATCATAATTATTAATTTTTGGATTAATAAAATAGGGTGAATTATTTGCAATTAATATTTCCATAAAAGTAATATTAGGTTTATCAATATGCCGAAAGCACACTATTTTAAACATTTTTTGTGGTATATTCATACTAACACCAATATCTTTAATAAAAGTGTTTTTAGGACTTGGAATACTTCCTGTTAAAATTGTAATATCATATAATTTATGATTCTCACCTAATTTTTTACACCAGTTTTCAAATATAGCCCATAACCCACTATTTAAAACCATTTCTTGAGGAGTTATATTGCTGAGTAAAAATGTTTCATTAAATACTTTCATATTAGTTTTATGTTGTCCAGCTGCTGCATTATGACCCATACTTACACCATAAGCCATATATTTATTATAATCCTCTAATGTATGACGACATTCAGTTGGTATTTCAACATCTTCCATAAAAGGGTCTATTATTTTACTTCTATCTATTCTTTCACCATTTAACTCTGGATTGCCAGTTTGTGATGTAATAGTTTCCTTGACTAATATAGGGTATTTATATCTACAACTATAAAATATATCAAATTCTATTTTTTTTAAAAACAGAATGGATTTATCTATTTTACGATTTTGAGAAAATATACTTTTATAATTAAGAAGTTTGTTAGTGTTGCTAGAGATATATTGTGTCATTTGTAATGATTGTGTTGATGATTGTGTTGATGGATTTTTACTTGAACTTTTACTTGTATTTTTTTTTGTTTTTTTAGTTTTGTTTCTAGAATACATTTTTTATTTCTAGTATAACTAGTTTATCTAGTTTATCTATTTTATTAATTAGTAATATATTTAATTTATATGAGAACTTGAAAAGATTTTGAAAAATATTAAAAATATTTAGATTTAGATTTACATTTACATTTTAACAAACTTGGTAACTTTTTTACCACAGCTTTTGCACTTTCCTTCCATCATAGCTCGTTTATTACCGTTTTTCATAGTAATAACTTTTTTATGACAATCTACCATAGTGCAATGTTTACGTTCATGAACGCAATAACCTGGCATTTCAGACGCACCAGTTGAAGAATGCATAGATTTCATAGTATGTTTGTGAGATTTACCTTTGTGGGTTTTACCCTTGTGAGACATACTCTTTTTCATAGATTTATGTTTAGTTGGCATTTTTAATTAAATAATTTTATTTAGTCTAGATATAATTAGTAAATATAGTAAATTTGTTTTTGATTATTAGTCTTGATATTATAGAAGAAAATAAATTTATGATATTCTAGAAAATTAAATAAAAATAATTAAATAAAAATAATTAAATAAAAATAATTAAATAATTAAATAAAAAAATAATTAAATAAAAAAATAATTAAATAATTAAATAATTAAATAATTAAATAATTAAATAAAAATAATTAAAATAAAAATAATTAAAATAAAATCACTTTAATAAGAACTGCTAGATAAAGATTGGGTATAAGGATTTGATTTAAATGCATCAAGAATTTCAGGATTAATACGAGACCTGAGAGTATCTTCTGGTAATTTGCTCTTAACACGAGTTAAACCGCAATTATTCTTCTGAGGAGGTGCATTATAAATAAATGTTTCTGCTGGTTCTCTGATATTAATCTGGTCTCCTTCAATACGTCTATGTTCAATATTAACTGTATCCATACCTGACATTAGTTTTACACTTTCTTGAGTTGGTTCTCTTCCTATAGAAATTTCTTCTCTATTAGGATTCATACGTGCATTATACATATCATCATAACTCATAGCATTATTAACAATTGATTTAGCAGGACCTTCCCATTCCCAGTCATTAAGAAATTGACGGTTGGTATTCTTAGCTTCATAACTTGCCGCCAAATAACCTCGCCCTGGACCAGTACCAGTTTCACCATCTGCAATACCTTGATAATACCAATCAGTTAAAAATTGCCTATTAGTATTTTTCATATCTACATTAGTACTGATATATCCACCTGCTTTGAGACCTTGAATATTACTGACTTGACCAATATATTCATTGTCAATTGTTACTTCCTTAAGTGTTGTCTTAGCAATATCTTCGGGGTCATAAATACGTACTGAACGAGGTTGTTGAGGATTCATATTTATATAAGGTGTATTATTATGAATATTTTGTTCTTTAATAGTGGTTCTAGCAATATCATCAGGGTCATATGCAATACCTTGACTAGGACCTTTTAGTTGACCAATATAGTCATTATCCACGTTTTGTTCCTTAATAGTAGTTCTGGCAATATCAGTTGGGTCATAGACAGTAATTTTAGATGGCATAGCTGCTCCCATATTACCTTCTGGGCGAATATTACCAATAAAGTTCTCTTTGCGTGTCCTTCTAAAAAAATCTACAATAGGTGTAATAAGTTTTTTAACAGTAATAGTTAAATTATTAAAATGTTGTCTATCTTGAGTTGTATCACGTTCATTAGGTTTATTTTCAATACTAGTTTTACCATAGTCACCTACACCTGATTCAATAGATTCATCATTAAATACCCAAGCATCTTCTCTATATGCATTACGAGGAGTTGGATTCATATAATTATTTTTAGTAGATTTACGATAAGCTCCTTCTTTTCGTGGTTTAGCTAATTGTGCTTGACCTAAAGTACCAAAATAAGGTTTCTGATTTTGTTTTTGGGTAGGCTTCATATAATATTTTTCACGGAGTTGAGAAGCTTTAACAGCTGAACTGAGATTTCCACGTTCTGGATTTGAATTATAGTAGCGTTCTGGACGGTGTTTAATAGGTTTTGCTTGTAACCCGCGTTGACCACTTTTAAGACCTGCAATAACACGACCTTCATATGTCAATTTTGGATTTGTTAATACACGAGTTTCATCAATACTTTTTGGAATAACATAATCACGAGCATTAGCTTGATTTAAACCTCCAACAGGTTCTGCAGTAAATCCTGCTGCAAGTCCTGGACCAACTCTAATATCTTGAAAAGGTTTCTCACCTTGACGTTTTTGACTAGGAACATATCTATCTGTTCCTACAGTTTCAGTATATGAAGGACTACCATATACAAAAGAATTATTAGGTGTTAAATCAAAAAAACTCTTAACTTCAACTTTTTTTGGTCTATAGGTTTCATCATTACCAGTATAACGTCCAAGAGTATTACTATAAACATTATCATTAAAGTTTTGTTGATTTTTACTTTTAATAAAAGGAACCATATTATCGTGAAATGCTTCTTTCTTAAGACTTTGACCACTTAAAGGTGAAATAAAGAAATCAGTTTGATTACTTTCTCTAGATATAGAATCTTGGGGATTACCAGTATTATTGTTATTTAGTATTTTTTGGTTAAAGCCAGTTCTTGGTATTACATTTGTTTTTGTTGCATTTCTAGCATTATTATAATATTGACCAGCTAATTTAGATTCGGTTTGATAAACATTATTTAATATAGATGACATGATACTTATTACTTATTAGGTTTATTACTTATTATTATATTTCTTATATCTGATATATTAATATATATTATTATTATTTAAGATAATTATACCGATTTAAAAATAAATTATTATATATGTTTAAGTTATCACAATATTAATAAATTCCAAGGATTTAAAAATTGAATATATATACATAACTAAAAAAATAAATAAGTAAATAACTAACTAAATAACTAAATAACTAACTAAATAACTAAAAAAATTCATATATATATATATACAATTATTCCAAGGTTAAATTTAATAATGAGTGATAACAAACTATCTCGCTTTTCTAGTTCTTCTGTACCATCGGTACCATCTGTATCATCTGTATCATCTGTACCATCTGTACCATCTTCAACATTATCTAATAAATCTAAATCATTAACGGTATCACCAATTGATAAATTCTATGATAATAGAAAGAATTTATATGATATTTGTGGAAATGTTATTAATAAGGAAAAATATGCTTTTATTAATATTTTATCAACTTATTTAATAGATATAGTTAATTCTATTGATATTGAAATTAATAAATCAACACGAAATTCTATGATTAATTGGCGTGAGAAAAAAAATCCTAAATTATTATCAAAATTTATTAATAGTGATGATAATATTAATATTATTAATAGAAGTATGAATAAGATAACATCAAGCAATTATATGACAATTGCATTAGAAATTAGTGATACATTAATGCAAGATAATTTTAGAAAATTACCTGAATATAGTAAATTTTTATTTGATACTATAATTAAAAAATGCTTGAATGATGAAAAATTTGCTACAGACTATTTACATTTTCTAGTTGCATTTGATGGTAATATTGGTAAGAATATAAACAATTATGTTAATGAATTTATTACAGAAGCATTTGATTTGTTAAAAAATAATAATGGTTTTAAATGTAATGATGATAGTTCATATTTTTCATATATTAAAGATGTTAATCAATATATAAATATTGGTATTATACTTGCTAATTTGTATCTTATTAAAAATGAAAGTAAAGAAAGTAATACAAATTCAAATATTAATATGTATTTAATATTTTCAGAATCTGTATTTTATGAAAAATTAATATGTTGTTTAAATCATATAAATAATTATATTGAATGGTTACCTTCTAATATAAATGAGTTGATTGGTCGTATAAATTTATTATTTGGTATTTTAGAAATAGTTGGATTAAAATTATTAAATATTATAACTGAAAATGATAGAAATTTATTAAATGATATATTAATGTTGATTTATAATGTTAATACTATTCCAAATAAAATTAAATTTAAGGTATTAGATATACAAGATATGATTAAATCATTTATTAAATCAAAACAAATACCAATAAAACCAATAAATAATAATCATAATCATAATCAAAATCCTATTTATAAATCAATAGATACAATAGTAGAAGAAAAAGTAGAGGAACCAGTAGAAGAACCAGTAGAAGAAAAAGTTATTTTACCAATTGAAAAACCAAAACAAAATAAACAAATTAATTATTCATCATTAAAATTAGTTCAAATGAAATCAATTAATACAGAAAATGATTTTGTACCTAAAGTAGAAGTACCTAAAGTAGAAGTACCTAAAGTAGAAGTACCTAAAGTAGAAGTACCTAAAGTAGAATTAATTACTAAAGATGGAAATAATCGTAATCATCATAGAAATAATAGAAATAATAGGAATAAAGATAGTAATAGAAATAAAGATATTAATAGAACTGAAAATAAAAATACTGTTCAATCAAATAAAATTACCAATAATAATAATAATAATAATAATATTGTACCTAATTCTACAATAAAAACTAATGATGATGATGATGGTTTTATAAAGATTGAAAAAAAACCTAGAATAATTAATAATGAATTTCAAAATTCTTCTAATAAAAAAAATAATTTCAAACAAAAAAATAAACCAACAAATTAAATTTTTAGTTTTTTAATTTTATATTTTTTCATTTTTATAATTTACTATTTTTTTAAGTATAAAAACAAAATAATAAATAATAGTTAATAGTTAATAGTCAATATTTATAACATATTAAATTATCCATTATCTATTATATAATATATAAAATGAGCGAAGAACAAATACTTAAGTATCGTAATATGGCTGTAAAATTTATTGAAACAAATAAAACTAATTTAATAAATATTTATTTACAACACTATAAAACAGATGGATTAGGTATTTTATTGATTAATTTTCCTGAAGTAGAATTAAAAAGTAATGTTGATGTATCTTATATAAACAATAAAATTTTAGATGCTGATATTATTGAAAAAATTAATGAATGCAAAATACATAATGATGATAATATTATCTATTTTTTTCTAATTACACCAGTTGAAGAAAAAATTATTGAAATAGATATTAGAACATTATCATCATAATTAAAAATAATCAAAAATAATCAAAATATTTATAATTTATATAATGTATATTTATTATTACTTTTATAACATAAAGAATACTTCATTTATAGAATAATATACTATAAAAAATAATAAAAATAATAAAAATAATAAATATAAAAATAATTAATAAAAAAAATAATTAATAAAAAAATTAAAAATAATAAACTATAAATTATAACTATTTTATATGGCACCATTAATACCTATTGAAACACTTAGTTATTATTTATCTAAAACTGGATTTCCAAAGTTTAGACAATGGTTTAAATCAGTTGAACTATTATCACCAATACATAATGATTTAGAAAACTTAACATATATAACAGAAAATTCTACTTGGTTAGAAGATAAATTAAGAAAAGAAACATTAATTAAATCAAAATCATTAATATTAAAACACATTGAAACTGTAATAGGAACAAATCCAGAAAAATATTTTCAAAATTGGATAGATTCTATTCAACCTTATTGTTTTCAAGGAGGATATGGTCATCGTATCCAATATTCAGGAAATATTCCACATCATTGGTGTGTAAGTTGCGAAAATTATGAAAAAGTTAAAAATATACCAATAAATCTCGCATTATGTGGTATAGTTTGTGATAAATATGTAAATTTATCTGAAAAACCAGAAACAATGCATTGGTCTTAATAATATATGTTTTTTATTTTATTTTTTATTAATATTTTATTTATTAATATTTTATTTTTATTATCTTGTTTAATAATTAGCAATTAAACCTTCACGTTGCCAACTTACACTTGGAGGCATAGTTGGTGCGTGGCATACTGGTACAATTGTTTCGCAAATAGGAGTATTATTAGGTATTGGGTAAGATAAGTATTGGTCTATAGGTCGAGGAATACAAGGTCGATGATTATCTTTACTAAGAATCTTAGTATTAATTTGAAAATCAAAGGGTTCTGTTACACGGTCTTGTGGGTCTCTACAAAGCCATTCCCAACGATTCCAACCTGTACCTCGTAAAGTTGCAGGAGGATTACTAAGACGACAATCTTCTGTAAATAATCCACAATCATTAAAATTCATAACTTGAGTATTATCAATACAAAGCTTATCAGTAGGGCGACATCCATTGCGAACTTTGCCAGTTTGAGCTCCACATTGAAAACTAGCATTTTGGTCTGGCATATATTCTCTGTCTGGGCATCTAGTTAAATTTCTAGAAATACCTATTAACTCACTGTCAATATCAATTAAAGATGTATTTTTACTAATTGAAACACCTTGAGATTGAGCTATTAAACGAGGGTCATTAGGAAGACAAGGCATACATCCATTTGCAGGACGTGTTAATTGATAAATTCCTGTTCCAGTTGTTTCTGCTAATTGATATTTGTAACTACATTGGTCATATGGTGTTCGATTCCAACTCATTTTATATTTTATATTATATATTATATATTATATGTTATATTTATATGTTATATTTATTATATATTTAATATACTACTTATTATAATACAATATTATAATAAAATATAATTAATATTTTTAATATTTCTAATATTTCTAATATTTTTAATATTATTATATCTAGAGATATATTTTTATTATGTTTAACTTTATTTTTTAGAAAAAAACATAAAAAATGAAAAAAATTGAAATTTAATTATATATATTGTAAATTATATAAGCTTTTAGAACCGAATAGTTATTTTAAAAATGTCTAACCCATATAACCCATATAACGCACAGTTTGAAAGGAACCTCAAAAATATTAGTACTTCTTGTAAGTGTGGCTGCAATATGCCATTTGTTTGTGTAAGTGAGGAAAAGCGTCAAGACTCTAGGATAGCAGTAAAACTTGCGGAAGTTGAGGCTCAAGTTCTACCTTATGGACAAGATATATGTCAAAGGTGTTATACAAAACAGTACTGCTACTCCAAATCTGGAGTAATAAAAAAACACAAATGTTTTGCTCTTTGAATAATCGTAAATTATAATTATATTTACGATATTAATTTTTTTTTTTATAATTATGTTTTTTTTTAGTTTTACTATGAATATGTTTATTATTAATATTGTTTTCACTTAATTGTTTCTGTAATTTATTTTTTGTTAATTTCAATCTTAATAATTTAATTTTATGTGTTAAATTATTTTCTTTTTTACTAACCATTCTATGTTTTAATGTTCTTTTACCACCAGTTTGTTCTGGAATAGTAATATTATTATTATTATTATTATTTACAGTTTTTTCAATATCTGCATTCATTTTATCATTTAATTTTTTTAAAGCTCCTTCAAGATTTTCAGTTTCATCAGTTTCATTAGATTCAACAGGTTCAGAATTTTCATTAGGTTCATTAGATTTATTAGATTCATTAGATTCAATAGGTTGAATAGATTTAATAGGTTCAACAGGTATATTTGTTTTAGGTTGAACAATATTATTTATATTTGTATTAGAACCCAATGAATTAATATTATTAGAGCTGCTAGATACTATATTAGAATTAGAAATAGGTAAAGAAGTATTAGATATTTTAGATGATGTAGAATTATTCATTTCTTCCATTTTATTCATATCACTAATATAATCATCAACAGAAATAATATTTTTATTTCTAGAGACAGATGCATTATTAAGAGTTTTACCAGAATTATTTATAGTACTAGATTTTGTTGTAATATTAGCATTAGAATTATTAGATGGTATTACTTTTTTTGTTAAATAACCATTTGCAACATCTGCTGTACTTTTGACTAAATCTGTTATTCCTGAGACATTATTTCCAATACTACCAAAAAAATTCTTAATTCCTGATGTAGCTCTAGTAATTACACTTGCTTGTGCTTCTTCTTTAGTTTTATCTCCTCCTTCTCCTTCTTCTCCTTCTTCGGGAAGTGTAGTATCAGCTAAAGCTTGTGTTTCTTTTAATTTTTTATCTACTTCAAAAAGTCCATTTATATATTCATTAATCTTATCAAGGTCTTGTTGCCTAATAGCATTCATATATCTTTGTGTATAATCTTTAACGTGTCTCAATAAATCTATTAATTCAAATTGTAAAGAATCTAATTTATTTTTAAGAATTTCAAATTGTACACTTGTCATAGGTGTTGATGCATTCGGATTATTACCTTCATAATTTATATAATTTCCTTGTTGATTAGAATTAGAATTATTAGGATTATTAGGATTAAATTGTTTATGCATTTGTTGAAACATAGGTTCTTGTCCATAATTACTATTTCCATATGGCATATTCATTTTAGTATATTTTGATTGAATATTATCTAAATTTTGATTTTCACCTGCTGATGGATGAGTTATATTTTTTTTGATTTCTTCAAGAATCGTTGCTTTATCAGTATCATCTATTGGTAATGTTTCTATTTTATCTAAAATTTGTTGTATATCTAAACTTTTTTTTGGTATCTTATCCATTTTTATGAAATATTATATACTATTTTTATTATACTATAATTATAAAAGATAAAAAATAATAAAATAAATTACATATAATAAATTACATATAATAAATTACATATAATAAATTACATATAATAAATTACATATATAAAGATGCACTAAAATTTAATAAATTAAATTACTAATTTACTTACATTTAGGCATTTGAATACCTTGAGGTAAAGGAATTGGTGTATAACGAAACATTTGACTACTACGTAAATGCATAGGTGTAGTATCAATTACACGTCCCATATTAGAAGGATTACCTTTAATAATAATCTGTTGAGGTTGGCAAGAATTCATATTACCTGTAGGACAAGGACTAAGATATTTGAGTTGAGGACATTTGCTCTGTAATCTAGTAATACCATATAAGTCGCTTTCTAAATCAATCATATTACCCTTTATGAGTGATACATCATTACCTCCGACAATACCGAATTCAATACGTGATTTAGAATAGTTTTCAAATCTTGATGGGTCAATAACCCACCCTAGAGTTCCAACAGATTGAGCAAGTTCATTTTTATAAGCACAAGTATCATAAGACAATTTTGTAAAAGACATTTTAGTTTAAAAAATATTTACAATTTATATTTATTATGTTAACTATTATAATAACTTAATATATTATTATTAGCAAATATTATTATTTACGAATATTATTATTTACGAATATTATATTTTATATTTTATTTTTTAATTATAAAAATTTAATTTTTTAATTATAAAATTTTAATTTTTATTTATTATTATAATTATTATTTGGAATAATCTAATTTATGATAATCTAATTTATGATAATCTAATTATATTCATAATAAAAAAGGATGTGTAAAAAGCTTTATTCGAATAAAAAATCATAAAAAAAATATCAGTTATTTTTTTTACAACTTAAAATCAATTAAAAAATGAAGAGCAATGGATGAATGATGCAAATAGTAAAACGAATAATAAGGAATAGAAAAGTGAATTATTCATAAAACCTTTCCATCTTCATTTTTACGTATTCCTCTATATTTTCCATCTTCATTTTTACGTATTCCTCTATATTTTTCATAGAAACATTTTTGCGCCGACAGAGATACTTTTTGAAAAACTTAGGGTAAAAATTGTACCCCATTAGTAAAGCATTTTTTTCTAACTTACTTTTAAGTTCTGTCAAACAAAGTTTTAAATCTTTGATATAGTTTTCATCAAAAAGTATAATCTCATTAATCTTTTTGATGTCTATTTCAATTTTTTGCAAAATTTCATCAATAGAACAAAAATAATTGTATCTATCATTGTCATTTGAATCAATACAGTTTTGTTCACTGGAGGATTGATTACCATAATCATTATGATCATCGTCATCAGCTGTTACAATTTCGTGCCACAATATTTGCTTCCTGGCTTTTGTTTTTGTGTTTAATTGTTGGATAATTTTGTTCTTTTTTGAACATTCTGTTTCCATTTTAGAAATAGTGTTTATTATAAATGTCATAAATAGCTTTATTAAATCCATTTTTCAAAAATCAAAAACGAAAACAACAAAATATAATATTTATAATTAAATAAAATAATATTCAATTTTTGATGAAAATTACATTTTATCCATTTTTTACCCTTCATAATGCCTATTATTTTATTATTATTTTATTATTATTTTATGTTTATTTTATGTTTTATTGTTTCTATAAGTTTATTTTTTTGTAAATAAAAAATATTATTATTATTAATATTAATTAAATAAAAAATTTAAATGAATACAAAAAATGAAAAAAATGAAGAAAATGAAGATAATTGTAATAAATTACATTGGATGTTGTATATAACACCACTTGCATTTTTTACAGGTATTTATAATTGGTATAATGATTTAAAAATACTTGCCTTTTCAGAATGGTTTTTAGTAGCATCATCTATTTATTATTGGTCTAAATGTGATTGTCAATTTAGAAGATATGTTGATATGATAATAGTCCAGATAAGCTTATATATTCATATTGTTTATATATATATGTATAGTTGTATTATCGCTTTTGCATTATATATATTTGCTATAATTTCATTTGGGTTAGGACATTATTTTGATTCTAATCTAGCTCATTCATTTGTATGGTTTTTTGGTTGTATTGGAAATATAATATTAACAAAAAAAATATCATCAAATATATCATCAAATATATCATCAAATATATTAATATGTAATCTAGAATCATCTTCTATATTAGAAAATATACCAATACCATCTAATATTGTAATCTAAATAGCCATTTCAGCCTTAATATTTGGATGTGCTTTATATCCTAATAGCTCAATATCTTCAAATTTGAAATCCATTATATCTTTTTTCTTTTTACCTTCTGAATCCCCCTTTACAATTAATTTTGGAAATGGAAATGGTTTTCTTTCTAGATTAATTTTAACTTTTTCTATATGTGTTTTATATAAATGTGCATCAGCTATAAATACAGTAAGTTCTCCAGGAGTTAAATCAATGCCATCAATATTACATAGAAGATGAACTAATAAAGCTCCGCAACAACTATTCCAATTATTAGCAAGAAAATAATCACTACTACGTAAATATATTGCTAGATTTAGTTCTTTTTTTGTAGTATTAACATTAAATTGATATTTACAAAGACAACTTGGTAGTGCTGCTTTATGAACAGTAGAACAATCCCACAAATCTATTATAATACGACGGCTACTTGGTTCTGTCTTAATAAGATGAATTACATTAGCTACTTGGTCGTAACCTACTGATTGTTGAATTTCCTCTTTATTCATTTCAATATTAGATAAGCTGCTTTCTTCTTCTTCGTTTTTGGCGCTACTGCTTTCTAAAAAGCTGCCATAATAATTAACTCCACATCCTTTATATTCCCCTCCAAAATGTCTATAGTTAAATCCATATGTTTGACCCATATCCCCCTCTTCATAATGTTGTAATCCACGTTTATCTAGAAACTCTCGACTAGTATTACCATCCCATACATGAATTCCTTTTGCCTGTAAAATTTTATTATCAGTTTTACCAGAAAGATAAAACATAAGCTCTTCAAATATAGCACGAAAGAACATTTTCTTAGTTGTACATAATGGAAATGTATCACGTAAATCATATTTTAGCATTGCACCAAAAATGGATAATGTCCCAACACCTGTTCTGTCATCATTACTAGAACCATTTTCGAGAATATTTTTCATAAGTGATAGATATTCTTTTTCTTGTGTATAAAATGATTTTATAATTGTTTTTCCATAATCAATATTAATTGGTCTATCATATGTAATAAAACGATAATATATACTAGATTTTTCTAAATTATTTTCTATATTATTTTCTAAATTAGATTTAGATTTATAAAAGGGTGATACATTAGATATTATTTGGATATTATCATCTATTTTTGGGAAAAAAGTATCAAATATCATATTAGATAAAACATTATTATTTGTAGTATATATTTCGGTTGCATGAATTGTTAGATATAAATTAGAATCTATAGCTTTCTTATATAATTGTTCTCCACCAATTAAGAAATATGAAATTTTCTTAGTAATTTTATCATATCTATTAAAATCATATTCACCAATAATATTTTTTTCAATATCTAAATATCCTCCTTCTAGAAAGAATTTATCCCACGTAGTAAATTTTAGTCCATAATCGCCAATATTAAATGCTTCATCATTATTCATTCTATTTATGTATCCTATATCATTTGATAAAACAATATTATAACGATTATTTAATGGTTTATGTTTTTTAGGAAGACTTTCCCAAGTTTTACGACCCATTATTACAACACTATATGTATAATCTGTGTAATCTGAATCATTATAATCATTAGTATATTTAGAAATTGTTACTTGTTTAAAATGCAAAATATCTTCTGGAATATGCCAAGGTATTGTACCATTTTTACCAATACCTTGTTTACCAAATGTATATGCTACTACAAGATTAAGCTTTTTATTAAACATTTTTATTATATATGTCTAGATACTTATTAAATATTTATTTTTATATTAATAATTATTATTAATATTAATAATAATTATTATTATTAATTATTATTACAAAATAAAAATAAAAAATTGCAAAAAACAAATAATAATAAAATAATAATAATAAAATAATAATAATAAAAAATAATAATAAAAAAAAATAATAATAAAAAATAATAAAAACTATTAAATGCTTTTTCTTTATAAATTTATAAAATTATAAAATTATAAACCTATATCTGTATCATCTATCAAATGTATAATATCAAATATGCGTTTTTCTTCTAGCAATGTGAATATTTTCAAAAACTTTTTAGCTTTATCAACATATGTTTTAAGATAAATACCTTTTGGTATAACTTTATATGAGTTTAAATATTTAGTTCTTATATATTCTGTTGCACGAACTTCTAATAAATGTGGATTTTCATAATCGTTATATTTTTTATTATCTTCATTTGAAATATAAAAATGAAAATCAAAATCACTACCACCATTATAATCATTTATACTGTATGTATATTTTTCTCCAACTAAATAGGCATTTAGATTACCACTATCTGAATCATCTTCTCCCCAATTAGAACGAAGAATTATATCATTATCTGGGGTTTTGAAAGTAAATCTACCATTTGAATATCCTAATGATAAATAATTATTATCATGTAATCTTACTAACATATAATGACAACTATTAAGTTCTTTTGGAAATTTTGAAAACTCTTCATATTTTTTTTCATATCCATCCATATAAGAATTACTACCAGACATATATACACTAATATATTCATATTCTTTTGATTTCCATTCACCAAATTGTAAAGCTTTTTCTAAATTATCAAAATCTATTGGTGGTTCTTTTTTGTGTGTTTTTTTATTTGTTGGATATGAAATATTTTTATGAATGAATACTTTTTCTGGTGTAAATGAAACAAATATAAAATCTAAATTACCATAATCACCTATAAGATATGTTTTATTTTTATTAGAAAATTCAGATTTTGATTCTATTATGGATTTTATCTTAGATTCTATTAAAGATTTAGTTTTTTTTGACATTTTTATTGTTTTTTTACTTTTTTTACTGTTTTTACTTTTTTTACTTAATGAAGTTTTTTTAGACAAAGACATTTTCAATTTTATAAACTAAATAATAATAAGAAAATAATAATAAAAAAATAATAACTAATAAAAAATAATAAATAAAAACTAATAAATAGTATCGAGAACTGTTTTACCATTTAATGCTTCCATCATACAAAATGTACCGCTATGTAATAATATAGCTCGCCCTGCAGCCCAATTAAATCCTTTATAAAAATGTTTAAATATATCTGATAAACCTTTTTCATTATAAATATTTTTTACAATTTTATTAATACTATTTCCTAATAAAGAATAATTTGTACTATTATTATTATTAGATTGTATAATAGTTTTAATTTTATCTTGAGGGTAGATGAAAATCCAGGCAGTTAAACCAGATAAACCACCATATAAAAATGATGAACTAGCAGTAATTTCTTTATTATGCTTTGTAAATGTTTCATATTTAAGTTTTTCATATACACTGAAATAAATTGCAAAACCTGGTACTTCTCTAGTAAAAGTAACACTTAAACCTTTAAATAAAAATCGGGGACTAATAACATCTTTTAATGTAAAGGATTTCGAACTTTGTTTAAGTATTTTTAATCTTTCATAAGGTGATACAATAAGACTTGCAGTTAAACCAGCAATAGCTCCAGATAAAGGAATAGACTCTGTTATTTGTAATGTATAATTATATGTACCAAAAACAATAGATTTTTCTATACCAACTCCCATTAAAGGAATGCTAATACCTTTATATAAATTAAGTATATTTGGCTTAAAGGTATTTAATTTATTACCAGTTTGAATATGTGTTTTAATTGTATCTAAAGGATGACTTAATAATACACCAAACATTCCACTAATACCTCCAAATAGATATTGATTAGTAGTACTCATCTTTTATAAATATAAATAAATATAAAAAGAAACAGAAAAAGAAACAGAAATATAAATATACATATATAGGTAATCTTTATGTTTATATTTTATTTAATTTTATTATAAACTTCTAGATGGCTTTTATAAACTTCATTTAATATATCATCACCTTTTTGCATATAAGGTTTTAATTCATTTTTAATATTTTTAAATGTAAGGCTAGAAACTGTATTGTCCATTATATCTTGACTAATATCATAATATTCTTTAAATACTTTACCATATGCTCCAAATCTCATATTTGATTTATCCATACCTAGAAGCTTTATAGATTTATTTAAATCTGCTTCAGTTTTACATTCAACTTCAGCATAAACTGGAAGTCCTGGAATATGATCAATTGCAATTTCACATAACTCATGTTTTTTACCAAATGGTATTCTCCATTTTTCACGCATTGTTTCATGATATGCTTTTTGATTAAGATTTAAAGATTGTAAGAAATCTTTACCTTTTTCAAAATCATCTTTTATTTCAATTTCATATTCATCTGGAAACTTTGGGTCTTTATATATTTTAGCAGTCATTGTAACCTTATCACCTTCATCACGAACGCGCACAAACCCACGTTGTATATCACAAAGTTTAAAAACTGCTCTACGATATATAGTATTAGATTGTTTTTGAACGCCTCCTAATTTTTTAATTTTTTCTAATAATTCTGATTTATTTATATTAAGAAAACGCGCTTCAAATTCTTTTACATCCTTTGCTTTTTTTGTACCTCCAGATTGTAATTTAGATTTATTACTAAGTTTTTTATTTTTATTTCTATTTTTTATAGTTTTATTCATTTTTAATTTTTTATTAATTATTATTATATTTAACATATAAATAAAATTAAATAAAATTAAATAAAATTAAATAAAATTAAATAAAATTAAATAAAATAAAATTAAATAAAATTAAATAAAATTAAATAAAATTAAATAAAATTAAA
>Ga0214919_10003513_pt1 | contig 23608 bp, 22 predicted proteins | sample LL1503_MetaG_FD_177994 | JGI IMG/M metagenome (GOLD analysis project Ga0214919, IMG submission 177994) | Freshwater microbial communities from Lake Lanier, Atlanta, Georgia, United States - LL-1503 | ecosystem: Environmental > Aquatic > Freshwater > Lake | place: USA: Georgia | collected... | reverse complement strand
CCTCGCAGGCGCCGCAGCTCAACAAACGCGTTTGGTTAACTTACTCGATGGCTCGGCGCTCACCATCGAACGCCTGGCTCGGCCCGATTGTCCCGTGTGTCGTCGGCTCGATCAGCTCTCCGCGCCCGCCACCGCGCAGCACAGCGAGCGCGAGACGATCTGGATAACCGCCGCCCACCTGAGTGCGCTCGGACCCACGTCGAAGATAATTTTCCTCCTCGAGCCCGGTGAAATGGCCCCATCGATTGGTCGCAGCAATTTTCAGGCGATCCCCGCTCACGACTTAGCCGCGCTGCGCGAATTTGTGGCAACCGGCCCCGTCGCACTCTCGTGTCGGCACGGCCTCAGAAGCGCGGCGCTCGCTCGGCTCTTGCGGGCGGAGGGCGGACAGGAAATCTACGCTCTGAAGGCGGCGCCCGATCAATCGTAACTGCGCCATGTCGGAAATCGAAAAAATCTTGGCCGCGCTCGCTGGGACCCCGCCTGCCCCGGCGGCGTTGGCGACGTTGGTGCGGGTTACTGGCTCTTCTTACCGCCGACCAGGCGCGCGACTTTTAGTGCTCAAAGGCCATTCACCCATTGGCTCCATCAGCGGCGGCTGCCTCGAGGAAGACATCATCCTGCGGGCGGAGCGCGTCCTCGCTACCGGCCAAGCAGAAACCGCCGCCTACAATACCACATCCGAAAATGACCTCGTGTGGGGCGTGGGCCTGGGCTGCCAAGGCATCGTCCATATCATGATCGAGCCGGTGCCGATCATTCGGCCGGAGTGGATCAAAGTCCTGACGGAAAATTTACGCACAGGGCACCCCACCACCCTCTGCACGACCTACGAGGGCACCAGCGCTTGGGGCACCACCCTTGCATCCAACGGGAACCGGCCGGCACCCGATAGTTTTCAGGAAATAATTAACGCCGCGCCCGCCTTGCTCCTTTTCGGCGCCGGCGATGATGCCCGCCCCCTGGTCCGACTCGCTAAAGAACTGGGCTGGCACGTCACGGTAACTGACGCGCGGGCTGCGTATGCCACCGCGGCGCGCTTCCCCGCCGCGGATCGAATAGTGATTACTCCGGCCGAAAAAATTGCGGAGCCGGACCCCACCACGCGGGCGCTTTTTGCCGTCGTGATGACCCATCGCTATACGGAAGATTTAAATCTCCTCCGTCGCCTCCTGCCGCAGTCGCTGGCCTATCTTGGGGTCCTCGGACCCCGCCAGCGAACCGATCGCCTACTGACGCAACTGCGCGCGGAAGGATTTTCTCCCGACGCCACTATGCTGGCCCGTTTGCATGCTCCTGTCGGCCTCGACCTCGGGGGCTCGACGCCCGAGACGGTGGCCCTAGCTATTATGGCGGAGATGCAGTGTCGATTATCGGGCCGCTCACCCATTCATCTGCGCGATCGCGCTCAGCCCATTCATGGTTAAGCCGCCGGCCTGCGCTTTGCTATTACTCGCGGCGGGGGCGGCCACTCGTATGGGGCAGCCCAAACAATTGCTCGCCGTGCAGGGGCAGCCTTTGCTGCGTTACCTCGTCGAAAAAAACCTGACGGCGCCGGTGACGCCGATCATCGTAATTCTCGGAGCACAGGCCGCGATGATTCGTCCGTGTCTGGACGGACTACCCGTCGAAATCGTCGAACACGCGGGCTGGGCTGAAGGCATGGGTTCATCGCTGCGCACTGGCATAGCCGCACTCGCCGCGTGTTCACCCGCGTCAACCGGGGTCATCATCGCCCTAGCGGATGAGCCTAATCTTTCGGCTGACCACATCACGGCATTAATCGAAACGCATCGCCGCACCGGCCAACCCATCGTGGCTTCCGCTTATGGGACGATCCGACGGCCACCGGTATTTTTCGCTAAAAAATACTTTGCCGCCCTCGCCGCCCTCGAAGGCGAAGCAGGGGCGAGCCAACTCTTGCGCGACTACGCACCTGAGGTGGCGACTGTAGCGCTGACCGTTGTCCATGATCTGGATGCTCCGGCCGATTATGCCGACTACCTGAAAGCCCATCTGCCGAGCGCCTGAGAGCGTCACCGGCCGGTCACAACATAGAACGCATAACCGTAGCACTCGCGCAGGGCGGTCTCGGTTAATTGCCAAGCTTCCGCCTTTGGGATGAAATCAAAGACGGTCACTGGCCGATTCCGATCAGAGCGGAAATCGACCGGGAAAATCAGGCAATCAACTCCCGCCCGAGCAAATAAATGAGCAGCGCGCGGCATGTGCCACCCGGTGGTCACCAAAATAATCCGGCGCCAGCCCTGCGGCGGCATCAGCTCAGCCACGGCGATGGCTTCAGTCGCGGTATTATCGATGTCGCGCGTTACCAGAATTTTTTCCGCCGCCACCCCGCGAGCGAGGGCGAGTTGCCGCAGCTCCTCGCCCTCCGTAGTCGCACGGCCCTGCCACTTAATGCGCGCCCCGGTAAACACTAGCCGCCGCGCCTTTCCCGATTGGACCAGGGCCACGCCGGCTTCGAAACGCTCGACGGTCTCAGTCCAGTTGGGCGTAAAACCTAATGCAACCGGCGGCCCCAAAATTCCCCCGAGGACCACGACCGCGTCAGCTGATTCTACGTCGACAACGGCTATGGCGGGGTAACGCGACTCCAACCAACCGATGAGCCGATGGCCCACATAGGGCGTACTGCCCGCGTAGAGGATGATCAGTGCCACGCCCACCGGCCAGCGCCGCTGGGTCCACCAGGCGAACAACAGCAAGAGCAGGACGATACCCACCGGGAGAAAAAATAGGGGTAAAATTTTATGGAAGAGCAGCATCAGGAAAATCAGCGCGGGCGGGGAACTTTAAGTCGGCCCCGAATGAGCGCCTGTTTCTGGGGCCGCGTCAATTGCTTGAGCTGATATTCGCGTTGCAGCGCACGCGTCAAACTCAGCGGTCCCTCCTGCCAAACCACCCGCACCGGTAAACGCGGTCGGGTATATTTCGCGCCCTTCCCCGCGTTATGCACCGCCAACCGCAGCTGCACATTCTTAGCCGTGCCGATATAAAAGGTACGATCCGCACACCGCAGAATATAAACAAAAGCTCGCTTGGCCGGCATCGATTCAAACTGAGTAATTTTTCCAAGCTCGCAAGCTCACGCGGACCGCGCGTGTTAACTCTGCTCCATCCGACCAGCATTTGTATTTTTGCTAGAAAGTCGTGCTCGCTCCACCAACGGCTCTGACTAGAGCATAAGCCAACGGGCCGCGTGGCCCCATGCTCGCCTATTCCCTCCATGCCGACCCTCATTCGCTTACTCCCCCTGATTCTAGCCGTCGTCGCCCCCGCTCCCAGTGCTCCCACGGTCACGCCTCCGCCAGCGGTGCTCGCGGCCACCCCGCCGATGGGCTGGAATTCTTGGAATTGGTTTAACCGCAAAGTAACCGATGCCGACATCCGCCAAGCGGCTGATATCATCGTCTCCTCAGGCATGCGCGATGCCGGCTACCTGTACGTCAATATCGATGACGCCTGGGAAGGTACGCGTGACGCCCACGGCGTATTGCGCGCGAATGAGAAATTTCCCGACATGAAAGCGCTGGCCGACTATGTGCACAGCAAAGGACTTAAGCTTGGCCTCTACAGTTCCCCGGGCGCACTCACCTGCGCTAAATTTCCAGGCAGCTACGGACACGAACAACAGGATGCCGACCTCTATGCTGCATGGGGTATCGATTTTCTTAAATATGATCTCTGCGGTTTTCGCACGATCATGACCGAAACTGCGCCCAACGATAAACGCGCGCAGCTTCGCCTGATGCGGGACGCTTACGAAAAAATGCATCAAGCCCTCCTGCAGGCTGGTCGCCCCATTGTCTACAGCCTCTGCGAATACGGCTACGATGCCGTCTGGCAATGGGCCCCCGAAGTGGGGGCACATCTCTGGCGCACCGGCGACGACATCAATGCGACCTTCGCGAGCATCGCTCTCATCGCCCGCGGACAAGCCGGCTTGGCGAAATACTCCGGCCCCGGTCACTGGAACGATCCTGACATGCTTGAAGTCGGCAATGGCAAGCTCACGCTCGATGAAAATCGTACCCATATGGCGCTCTGGGCCATGCTGGCCGCTCCGCTGCTCGCCGGCAATAATCTCACCCAGCTCACTCCAGAGATCACCGCCATCCTCACCGACCGAGACATCATTGCCATCGACCAAGATCCCTTAGGCAAACAAGCCGACCGCATTTTCGCTGAGGGACCCATCGAAATTTGGTCACGCCCACTGGCTAATGGTGACGTCGCTTTAGCCGTGGTCAATTTTGGCCAAGACACTTTTCTCCGCGGAATTTCACTGCACCTCGCAGCCGCCGGCGCCGGTCCGGGTTGGCATGCTTACGACATTTGGGGCAAAAAAAATCTAGGCCGCATCGACGATCATTATGCGTTCACATTGAAGCGACACGAAACGCTCATCCTGCGCCTGACGCGATCATGAGGCGCGCTTTGCTTATTTTATCCTGACCAGAATCACCACCGCCGCCGCTTCCAGCTCGTGATTCTCGGCTAGGCTCGCGGTCGGGAAATTTATACCGGCCGAACCTCAAAGGGCTGCATAGAATCGCTCCGCAACAACACGCGCGCGGGAAGGTAGAGCGTCACCGTCGTCCCCGCCTCGACCTCCGTGTGGACATGCATGAGGGCATGATGCACCTCAACCAGCCGAGCGACAATCGGCAGCCCGAGACCGTTTCCCTTTTCTCCTTTAGTCGAAAAATGCGGCTCAAAAATATGAGCTAAAATATTGACCGGAATCCCCCGACCTTGATCAATCACCCGGATGGCTACCGTCGGGGGTGAAGCATCAAAAGTGGCGCGACCCCAGTACACATCCTGCGGGCCATCCTGCAACGTATCGGGATCCGGCGCTAACGGGATCGGTTCAGCGCTAACGATCACCGGCTTGGCTGGCGCGGAACTTTGTACGGCGTTAATCGTCAAGTTAAGCAAAGCCGGCAGGAGCTCCGTGGAACCGATCAAAACAGTATGATTTTCCTGCAGCTCCTGAATCTCCAGCGGATTGTGCTTCAGCTCGCGATGATGCGCTACAATTACTTGAAGATCATTCAGCGTCCGATTGACCGAACACTCGCCTGCTTGGTCATACTGATGCCGTAATATCCGCATGTAACGGGACGTGATACTGCAGCAGAGAAAAACCTGCTTAGAAATGAGCGCGAGTTCGCGCTTCATGGGCTCCAGCATTTTCGCGCTCAACGTTGTTTGATCTGCGATCGTCTTTTGCATCGCCTCCAGAAATCCACTGGCAACCGTCAAGGGATTGACGATGTCGTGCAAGACTCCCGCGTAACCGAGATTATTATTACGCGCAATTTCCTCACGAATCACGGTGTCGTTGAGCTGCTGCGTCAGATTGGAGAGCCGCGCATGATGGCTCGCTTCGCGATCAAATAGATCACGCAGCCGCACCGCCCGAGCGACTGCTGCACGAAGAATATTAGGCTCCGCGGTCTTGCTAATATAATCGCACGCTCCTTGCCGGATCGCCTGCCGAGCGGATTCCTTCGTCTCAAAGGCGGCCAACACGACAATCTCAATATGCTCGTCGATCATTTTTACTTTCTGCAAAACTCGACCCCCTTCGATGCTCCCCATCGGCAAGCCCAACAGCACTAGATGCACCGGCTCCTGCCCGAGGATGAGTTCAGCCTCCGCCGCCGTTGCTGCCAGACGCAGCGACCATTGGCCGGCGAGGTCCGTGACGATTTTATTGCGCACATCCGCCTGATTCTCGACCACGAGAATCACCACTAAGGAATTTCCCTCGTTGGGAACAGGCGACAGCGGCATGAAGAACAGATTAATTTTTTTGCCGCTCCTGAGCAAGTAAAGTTACCGCCCAACGGCGCTACTCTGCCCCAATCGCGCCATACGACTACCCAATGGGCCTCCGATCCGCACTCCTTCGTCACCCGCAGGTCGCCCGCCTCCGCTGTCGCCAATTTAAAACATAAAGTGGCTGCCCGGTCGGAGCCAAACCACGAGCTTTTTGAAGTGAATCGGCCGGTTTTCGAGGGGGACTCCCTCTGAGCAAGGCGAACCGGGGCAAAGTCTTGAAGCAAATCAAGGCCGGCTCACACCCGATTTCAGCTTCGGATTCGCTTCTGTTACTCTTCTTGGCGGCTTGACACACGTACGTTAAAACGTACGCTAATCCAATGACCTCAATTCCTGTAACCAAGGCACGGGCGACCCTCTATCAGTTGGTGGACGATGCCTCGCTGAGCCATGAGCCCATTCTGATCGCGGGAAAGCGCAACAATGCGGTCTTGGTGTCCGAGGAGGATTGGCGAAGTGTGCAAGAGACCCTCTACCTTCTGTCGGTGCCAGGTTTGCGGGAATCGATTCGAAAGGGTTTGGCTGAACCGCTGAGTAAGTCCTCCAAAGCATTGAAGTGGTGAGCTGGGATATTTATTATACCAAGCAGGCGCAGAAAGATGCCAAAAAGCTGGCGTCGTCGAATTTGCGGCCCCAAGCGGAGCGTCTATTGAGCCTGTTGGCAGCCGACCCTTTTGCTAATCCTCCGCCCTTCGAAAAATTGGTGGGAGATTTAGCGGGAGCGTATTCGCGAAGAATCAATCTCCAACATCGGTTGGTCTATCAGGTATATCGCGAGAAAAGAGCGGTTAAGGTCCTCCGCATGTGGACGCACTACGAGTAGGGAGTGCTTGGAGCCCCGGTGCGGGTGGAGCCCAAAGTTTCACAGGGATCGTTTTCCTAGCAAACCGTGCCCGATCGATTTCCGAGACCACGTCTCGGAATTCTGTTCGGGCGGCAATGCCTGGCAGAACATTCGTATGGACTCCTGATTTTCAGAGTGGAATGCGCGACCAACCCCTGCCGTCAATTACGCCAAGAGCTATTTCCACGGATGCGACGGCAATGCACCCGCCGCTGTCGATTCCAACGGCCTCTTGGCTATTCCTTGACTAATTATCGCATATTAGCGATATTCCAAGTCGCGATTCAATGCCTGCCATCAATGTTGTCTTTTACCAAGAAAAGCCTGGTGACTCACCAGTGGTTGGCTGGTTGCGAACCCTCAATGAGACCAACCCCAGAGCCTACGACAAATGCCGTGCTGCCATTTCCCGACTTGCACTCCTTGGTCACGAACTTCGCCGACCCGAATCCGACTACCTGCGCGACGACATTTATGAGCTCCGTATTCGATTGGGATCGGTCAACTACCGCCTCCTATACTTTTTTCATGGGCGCACCGTTTCAGTCGTCGCCCATGGCCTGACCAAGGAATCCGCTGTGCCCGCCACTGATATCAAACTGGCGATTGCCCGCAAAGCCGCATTCACCGCAAATCCAGCCACCCACACGTTCAAAGGAGAAATTAACGATGCCTAAGAAGACCACCACTGATGCAACCAAGATTCTGGCGGATATCGCCGGCCACGACCCGAAGCGCCAACAGGCTTTTGAGGAGGCAGTCGCCAATCGCGAGGTTGCCCAAAGGATTTACGAACTGCGGCAGCAAGCCGGCCTCTCCCAAACGGTGTTGGCCAAGCGAGTCGGCACCACTCAGTCCGTGATTTCACGGCTGGAGGATGCCGATTATGAAGGCCATTCGCTCGCCATGCTTAATCGCATTGCAGCCGCGGTGGAACGCCGGGTTGAGATTCGGTTCGTGCCGCGCCGGCGTCGCCTGCAACCGGCGTAAGCGAATTGGCCAATGGCCTCCGGCCCACGACCGCAGCGCGCCGATGAGCAGCAAAACGAATGCGACTTTCGCCAGATCACTCGCGGGACCGGCTGAGCTGACGGAGGACGTCCCGGTTACCTTGGATGAGCGCGGCTTTCTTGGCGCGAGACCAACCTTTGATCTGACGTTCCCGCTGTACCGCGGCGGTCAAATCGCTGTGTGACTCGGCGTAGACCAACCGGGGTGCGAGGTGGTCATGGGTGTGTTTGCTGCCAAGTCCCAGCCGGTGTTTGCGCAAGCGTTCCGGCAGGTCGCGGGTTTGGCCGACGTAGTAGATGCCATCGGCGGTCTGCAGGATATACACCCCAAACAATCCCAGACTGGAATCCGGGCAGGCAATAGCTGGATGAAGATCGGGCATGGACGACATAGGTGCGGCCCGATTGGGACACGAGAACGACAGCAGAGTGTGTCGGCAAGCTCAGGGTTTACTGTTCTACGTTTGACCGACTCACCGCAGGCGGAAACCGGAACGAAAGCCCTTCGGCAAGCTCAGGGCATTCGACGCGCCGTGTGTAGGGGAATCACGTTGTAACTTAACCGAAGACTAAATGGCCTGCCATGAGCAAGCGAAGCGCGTCGAATGGCTGCCCGACATGGATTCGAACCATGACTAGGCGAGTCAAAGTCGCCTGTGCTACCATTACACCATCAGGCAAAGGAGGGCCGAAAGAAGCCCCCCTCCCTACGCGGGTCAAGAGTGGAAATTTACCGCCAACCCGCCGGCCAAAACTCTATGACCGTAAGCCGCTTGTGTTGTCCATGGCGTGATATATTTAAAACAATCCATGCAGCTGATCTCCAGAATCTATCTCGCGACCCTTCTCTTGCCTCTTGCCGCAACCCTTTGGGCCGAACCAAGTCCCCACACCCCCACTTTCTGGTCAGTTACGCAAACGGATCTCATCGGAGCCCATAAGCCCACGGTAATGGGATCACCCCACGTTAGCTCTGCACCGCCGCACCCAGCGTTATTTTTTAACGGCTCTAGCGACGGCTTACTCGTGCCCACTAACCCGCTGGCCGGTTGGCCGCAGTTCACTGTCGAAATTCTTTTTAAACCAGAGGAAGGCGGCTTGGCCGAACAACGCTTTGTGCATATCCAAGATTCGACCAATTGGCGCGTGATGATTGAAACCCGTCTCGATGGCCACGGTGGCTGGTGGCTCGACACCTTCCTCGGCAACGAACGTATCCGGCAACCCTTGATCGATCCGCGACGGGTGCACCCCACCGGCCGCTGGTATTGGGTCGCGCTCACTTATGACGGCCAGCGCATGACCCATTACATCGACGGAGAGAAAGAACTCACCGCCCAGGTCGCCTTCGGCCCGATGGGACCCGGCCAAACCTCCCTCGGCGTGCGCCAGAATAAAGTCTACTGGTTCAAAGGCGGAATTAGCACGCTGCGGTTTCATCCCACAGCGCTAACCCCGCTGCAATTGCAACGGGGCCCACTACAATAAACGGCGGCGAATTAATCGCCTCAGAAGCCGGGGAAAGGCTTGCTGCGCTGACAGAGCTGCAGCGGCACCCCCCACGGATCACGCATCATCGTGAGCCGTGAGCCATCCGGCAGATTGTCTTCAAAATAAAGGGTAGCGCCGATTTTCTCTAAACGCCGCTGCTCGGCCCGAGCATCCGTAGTGAAGACGGCTAAATGATAAACCAAGGGATCTTGGTTCGCATAATTGGGAATGAGGGCCGCTGGATTCGTATAAAGCTCGATCACGATTCGACCCGTTTCATCGGCGAGGAAATGCGTAAAGGGCGCATCCTCACGGCGGCGCGCGATTTGGAAACCGAGGTGCTCCACATACCAGCGGGCCATCGCCCGGACATCCGCTACATTGAGGGCAAAGTGTTCGAATTTCATAAGTGAAAATAAAAGCTGAAAGCGACGACATGACAACGAACCCAGCTCCCTCGTGGCAATGCGATTCGCCGCAACGCCACCCTTAGGCTTGGCCGCTCTGGGGCGCCCTGCGACCAGCACCCCCGTAGCGCGCTGAAATCTCGGGCATTGACGCCGCTTTTAGCGGTCGGTTTCATCTCACCTCATGCCTACCAAGTCTGCCGCTACCCCTCACATTAAATATAAGCGTGTTGTGCTGAAATTGAGCGGCGAAGTTTTACGGGGCAAGGGTTCCGAAGCAATCGATGCCGCCACCCTCGAACATATTTGCGAGCAAGTTAAAGAAATCCACGCGCTCGGCGTGCAAGTCTGCGTCGTCATCGGGGGGGGCAATATTTTTCGCGGCCTCCAAGGCGCCAAACAGGGGGTCGATCGCACCACCGGCGACTATATGGGCATGTTGGCTACGGTCATCAACAGCCTCGCGTTAATGGATTGCCTCGAAAAAATGGGCGTCGATACCCGCGTCCAATCCGCCATCCCAATGAACCAAATCGCCGAGCCGTTCATCATGCGACGCGCCATTCGCCATTTGGAAAAAAAGCGCGTCGTCATCTTCGCCGCCGGCACCGGCAACCCTTACTTCACCACCGATACCACCGCGGCCTTGCGCGCGTCTGAGTTGCACGCCGATATCATCATGAAGGCGACCAAGGTTGATGGGATCTACGATAAGGATCCGAAAAAATATGCGGATGCCGTCAAATATGACGAGATCACCTTCGTCGATGCCCTCCGCCAGCGCCTCAACGTCATGGACTCAACGGCCTTCTCGCTCTGCCTCGATAACAATGTGCCGATCCTCGTTTTCAATCTCACCTCCGAACACGCCATCCGCAACGCCGTCCTCGGCAAGAAAATCGGCACGCTCGTTCACAATTAGTTTTAAGGTTTAAGTTATAAACTGTAAGTCCTTACCCTCACCCCTCCCCCTTGCGCAGTAATTTAACTCTGACTAGTATTTGCAGCTTACGACTTAAACCTTATCGCGCTTAAACCTTATTCACTTATGAGCCATCCCATCCTGAACGACGTCGCAGCCCGCATGAAAAAAGCGATCGATTTCACGCTGCACGAATTTAGCAGCATCCACACGGGTAAGGCCTCCCCCGCGATGGTCGAAGGCGTCATGGTCGAGGCCTATGGTTCGATGATGCGCCTCAAGGAATGCGCCGCCATCAGCACGCCCGACGCCCGCATGATCCAAGTTCAGCCTTGGGACAAAGGACTCATTCGCGCCGTAGAAAAGGCGCTGCAACAGGCCAACCTCGGCATCAATCCGGTGGTGGATGGCAGCTTGATCCGCCTCCCGCTGCCCGATCTTTCCAAAGAACGTCGCCTCGAATTCGTCAAAGTGGCCCACAAACTGGCGGAAGAGGGTCGCGTTAATCTTCGCCATGCTCGGCGCGACGCTATGGAAAATGTTAAGAAGGCCAAAAAGGACGGCAAGATGTCCGAAGACGAAGAGAAGCGTCTCGAGAAAGAAATCCAAACGCTCACCGACAAGTCCATCAAGGACATCGACACCCACCTCGCTCATAAAGAGAAGGATCTAACGACGGTTTAAGCGCGAGCCGGCGATTTACGCCCGCGAACCGCCCTAGCCCGCCAGCCCGGCGGGCTTTTTTATGCCGGATCAGCCGAGGCCTGCCACTTGGTTTTGCTTAAGCCTGAATGGCGGCAACCACTGGGCGACCCGCCAGGACACGATGCAGCCCAATTACCCCGACCCACTCGGCGCTGCCTTTTCTTTTGCTTTCCGTCACCCGTCCTCTGTCTTCTGTGTTTCGCAAAATGGATTTCGTTCTCCCCAGTGACTTTGCCAGCCGACCCCTTGATGTGCCGGCCATCGACTTTCAGGCCCTGCTTAATGCTGAGCAATTTGCCGCCGTCACCGCGCCGCCTGGCCCGCTCCTCGTTCTTGCCGGCGCCGGCTCGGGCAAGACTCGGACCCTCACCTACCGGGTGGCCTACTTGCTTTCGCAAGGGGTCAAGCCAGGTGAAATTTTACTCCTCACCTTCACGAATAAGGCGGCCAAGGAAATGCTCCACCGCGTACAAGACCTCACGGGCATCGAACCCGCGCGCTTCTGGGGCGGCACCTTCCACTCCCTCGGCAATCGCGCGCTGCGCATGTACGGTGAAGCCATTCAGCTGCCCAAAAATTTTACCATCCTCGACGCCGACGAATCTGAATCGCTCCTCAAGCAAACCGTCGAGCACGCCGACAAGCTCTTCTTTAAGGACAAAACAAACCCCCGCCCCGGCCCGCTGTTCAGCGTCCTCTCCCTCGCGCGCAACACCCAGCTCTCCCTCGCGGACACCGTCGCGAAAAATTTCCCCCAGTACAGCGATATCGCCGGCCGCTTCCCCGCGTTTGCGACCGCCTACGCGAAAGCTAAACGCGATCAATCCGTCGTCGACTATGATGACCTGCTTGAGCTCTGGCTCAAGCTGCTGACGGATGCGCCCGAGGTCGCAAAATATTTTGCCGCCCGTTTTCGCCACGTCCTCGTCGACGAGTATCAAGACACTAACACCATCCAAGCCCAGATCGTGGATAAACTGGCGGCGCATCACTGCGTCATGGCTGTGGGCGATGATGCGCAGTGTATCTACTCCTGGCGCGGCGCCGATTTCGAAAACATCATGTCGTTCCCTGAACGGCACCCCGGCACCGTAATTCATCGGATTGAGATCAACTATCGTTCCACCCCCGAAATTCTGGCCTTCGCCAACGGCGTGCTGAATGCGCAACCCAAAGGTCGCCACTTCGACAAGGAACTCCGCGCCGCGCGCAAGCACTCCATTAAGCCCTACGTCGTCGCCACCATGGACGATCGCGAGCAAGCCGATTTCATCCTCAAACGCATCCACTCACTCATCACTGATGACGGCGTCGCGGCCAAGGAGATCGCGATTCTTTACCGCTCCCATTTTCTCGCCCTCGAAGTGCAACTGGCGCTCTCGCGCGCGGGCATCCCTTATCAAATTACCTCCGGGGTGAAATTCTTCGAACGCCAGCACGTCCGCGATCTCATCGCCTTGCTGCGTTTTGTTTATAACCCTAGTGACGCGCAGGCGTGGCAGCGCATCGCTATTTTATTACCCAAAGTCGGCGAAAAAGGCGCACAAAAGATCCACGCGGCCGCCCTCGACCACGCCCGACTGATGCAGCAAAACTTTATCGACGCCCTCAATACTGATGATGTGAAAAGCAAGGTGGCGAAAGATGCCAAAGACGATTGGTCTAATTTCTGCGCCTCCCTGCGCCAAGTGGCGGATGCCATGAGTCATGAGAAGCCGAGCGATACCGTCACCGTCGCGATCGAAGGCTGGTATGGTGATTATCTCAAAGGCGCCTACGCCGATTACGTGGACCGCCTCGAGGAATTAAAAGCGCTCGTCGGATTCGCCGCCCGTTTCGAGGAGATGCAGGATCTGCTCGCCCAGATTGTTTTACTGAACGGCGAGACCAGCGACAAACACGTCGATGCGAATGAGGACGCCATCAAGCTGACCACCGTCCATCAAGCCAAGGGCCTAGAATACGATGTCGTTTTTCTAATTGGCGCCGCCGATGGTCAATTTCCCGGCCGGCGCTCCATTGAGAGTGGCGACGTGGAAGAAGAACGCCGCCTCTTTTACGTCGCCGTCACGCGAGCGAAAAATGAACTTTATATTAGCTACCCCAAGGTGGCGAGTCGCGCCGGTCCCGGCGGCATGATGCTTAATCCCTCGCGCTTCCTCGAAGAGTTAGACGAAGATCTTTATGAAGAGCTGCGCATTAAACGCAGTTACGGCTGGTAAGCTGACCTTCCGCTAAGCGCACCCTGAACTGGGAATTGCAAACGGAACGTTGATGAGTTTGCTGAGCCTTCCTCCTTTCACCCTTTTTATTGATGTCTGATTCACGCATTCCCGTCACGGTTCTCACTGGCTTCCTCGGCGCCGGAAAAACCACTCTCCTCAATCGTATTCTCACGGAGCAGCACGGCAAAAAAATTGCGGTGATTGAAAATGAGTTTGGCGAAGTGGGCGTCGACAACCAACTGGTTATCCAATCTGACGAGGAAATTTTTGAAATGAATAACGGCTGCATTTGCTGCACCGTACGCGGCGATCTCCTCCGTATTCTCAGTCGGCTGATGAAGCGCAAGGATCGGCTCGATGCCATTCTCATCGAGACCACCGGCCTCGCTAATCCCGCCCCGGTGGCCCAAACGTTCTTCTCCGACCCAGAAATGAAGGAGCAGTTTCGCTTGGACGCCATTGTCACGCTCGTCGATGCCAAGCACATCCTCCTGCACTTGGCCGATTCGCCTGAAGCCATTAAACAAATCGGTTTTGCTGATGTTATCTTGCTCAATAAGACTGATCTCGTCACCCCCGCGGAGGTCGCCGCGCTCGAGCTGCGCATTAAATCGATCAACGCGGTCGCGAAAGTTCATCGCACGACCAAGGCCAGCCTGCCCCTAAATCACGTCATTGATATCGGCGGCTTCAATCTCGAGCGCGCGATTGAGGTCGATCCACAATTTCTCGAAACAGAATATCCTTTTGAATGGGCCGGCGCCTACGAACTCGCCCCCGGCGCCTATAAACTCGCCATCGGTCACGCCCACCACCACGAGGGACACGATCATGACCACGACCACGACTGCGGTGAAGAGTGCGGCCATAATCACAATGAGCTCGATGTTGTCTTGCTCCCCCTCAAAAGCCTCACGCCCGCCGACCTGGACGCTACGCGCGATGCGGCGGTTTTAACTTTCTCTGATTGGGAAAAAATTATCCTCCCCGGCGAAACAATTGCGCCCGGCCAGATCCTTCATCGGCTTAAACTTAAAGATGAGCAGGGCCACTTTCCCGTTAAAATCGCGACCGCTGGAAACTATCTGTTCATCACCGGTCACGATGTGCCGACCCATTTGCACGGTCCCGATGGTCATGTTATGCGCTACGTCTGGGACCAAGGCTTTCGCCATGAACACAGTCACGACGGGGATGTTTCATCGGTCGGCATCAGCGTCGCCGGGGAACTCGATGGGAAAAAACTGAACACCTGGATTTCTAAATTACTCGAAACCAAAGGTGGCGATATTTTCCGCATGAAGGGCGTGCTCGTGGTCAAAGGGACCAACAAGCGCCTCGTCTGCCAAGGCGTGCACATGCTCTTTGATGCTCAATTTGATCGAGAATGGCGTGATGGCGAAAATCGCACAAACACCCTCATCTTCATTGGAAAAAATCTTGATCGCGCCGCCCTGACCGAAGGCTTCAAAGCGTGCTTAGTTAAATAAGCGCCGCGGACCGCGCCCAGGAGTTAGCTCAGAAATCGGTGACTGCGCCGGAGATGGGAGCTGGGGGAAACCCAGCCTCCCGATCGAGAGCAAGCATCCAACCGGTCGTTATAGTTTTTTGAGATAAGCCACAATGTCGGCTACGCCTTGCGCATCGAGGCCAAGCTGATCAGCCCCCATCATCAGCGAACGGCCGAGGCCCTTATTGGTTTTTACCAGATCAGCTGGAATTAACTGGGTAACCCCGCCGAGACTTTGCACGACGAGCGGGTCGCCACTCGAGAGCACCAGTCCATGAATAATTTTCCCATCCTTGAGCGTGATGACACTCCCCTCAAAACCATGGGAAATATCCGAGGAAGGATTCACGATTGAATTAATGACCACCGCCGTAGTTTGAAGCTTCGCGAATGAAGTCAGCGTTGGTCCATATTCTACGCCTTGATCGCCAATGTGGTGACACAGGTAGCAAGCCGACACCAACGCGGCACCGCGAACGGGATCACCGGTGAGTGCCGCAATGGCGGCCACCGAAGGCAACTTAGTTGCCGGCGGCTCGGGCACGATACTTTCTGTGATTACGAGCTTAGCTGGATCATAGAGACCACGCGTCTTGAGTTCAGCTTCGACGCCCAAACCAGCCCAGCGCGTCTTACTATAATTAACCACCCACCAAAACGCGTGCTTTTGCACCATGCCCGTGGCCTGTTGCGCGAGATCGAGTAAGCTGAAGACCGCTTCGCGCGTTGGGATAAATCCGAGCGCCGTCACCGCGGCGAGGCGATCCTTCTCGCTGAGAGTCGTGGCGCGAGCCCGCGCCGCTAAGGGCGCCACTGCCGCGGCCGGCGTAAGCCGCCAAACTAAGCCGGCATAAGCCGGTGACCATTTCAAAGCATCTTGCTCCGTCTGACTCGCCGCCAGTGCCGCGTAAATTCCCGCCTCTTTTCCACTGCAACCCAGACCCCACGCTTCGAGATAGGTGCGATCTTGCCCGTCATAACCACGAGCCAGGGTCAGCAGAATCTCACGCGCTGCGGCCAGCGGCGTATCACGCAACGCTAAGGCCACCTCACGCCGTACCGCGGAAGAAGAGTCCTGCGCCAAAGTCGCGGCATGCACGAGCACGGCCTGCCCTTGATTCCGTAGCGCCCGCCAAGCAACGATGCGGGTTTGCGGATCGTTGGCGGTTAAGAGTGACTCGACGCGCGCCAGCCCAGTTGCGCCCATTTCAGCAAGCAGCCAAATGGCCCGAGCCTGCACATAAGGATTAGCGTCATCGAGGAGCGCGGCCACCGGCGCCACCGCGGCAGCCCCTTGCGCGCGCAGGCGCAGGTACCCCGCTGCCCGGACATTAACCGCGGGACTGCGCAACGCGGTGATTTGCCCAGCGGTTGTCGCCAGATCAAATTTCGGTACCACCGACTTGAAGCCCTTCGGGGCGACCCGATAAATAGCGCCAGCGAGTTGCTCATCTAAATCTGCGTGCCCGCCAACACGGGGATCGAACCAATCGGTAATATAAATGGCGCCATCAGCGCCGACCACGACATCGGATGGGCGAAAGAATGTCGCGAGCTCATCGCTCGTCTTGCCGCGGAGACTATCGATGCCCGCAAAAGTCTGCGTCGCATTACTGGTCACAAAATTAAAGCGCTCGAGACTAAAGCCGGCTCCCACGGGTTGAGGGTGATAACCAAGGATCGTGTTACGCGCCGCATCCGCACTGAGCAACGTGCCGCGCCAAGCTGGCCCAAACGCATCGCCCTCATAAAACGCGATACCGGTCGGCGCCCCTGCGCCGTAAATATCGCCCGCCGGCATCACGCCCGGATCTTCCTGCCGCCACTGCGCCGTCATGATACTTTGCCCCGGGCGACGGTCCGCCCCCCAATTGCGTCGACCATCCCGGGAAAAGAAACCGGCGTTGCCGTACGTTAAGACGTGCGTCGTGCGCGAGGCTGGCGTGTCGTCATTGTCATTTTGGAATATATCTCCGAAAGACGTTACCGTTTGCTCGAAACTGTTGCGAAAACCAAAACCGAGAATCTCCACGTGAGTCGCATCGGGACGCATGCGCAGATTATAACCACCTACATAAACGTGGCCGTCGTCACTGGTCGCTCCGGCTAATTCAATGGGCTTCCAGCTAAAAAGATTGGGCGAAAACACGCCATAAGGATCATAGGCGCTGCCGATGCGAAAAGTTTTTCCTGAGCGATCCGTGAAATGGGCACTCGTGTTGCCTTGGCTGAAGTACCAGTGGCCATCCGGACCGAACGTAACTGAGTGCAGCGCGTGATCATGATTGCGGCCGTTAAAGCCGCTGAGCAACACCTCGCGCTTGTCCACTTGGGGATCAAACCGACCATTCCGATCGACATCCGTATAGACAATCAAATCGGGCGCACAGGAAACGATGATCTGATTGTCGATCACCGCGATGCCGAGCGGGGCCACTAAGCCGAGCTCTTGCACGAAAACGTGACTGGAGTCGGCGACGCCGTCGCCATCAGTATCTTCGAGCACAACAATACGATCACCGGCTTTATCCCGCCCCGCATGAGCACGATAATTAACCGCCTCCGTCACCCAAATGCGGCCCTGGGCATCGACATCCATATTCGTTGGATTGCGCAATTGCGGCGCCTGCGCCCAGAGCGTGAGCTCAAACCCTGCCGGCACGGTGAAGCGATCGGTGGGCACGAATTTAGGCAAAGGCACCGGAGCTGGCGCCACCGTTTGCGCCCGACTGAGCGGCAACAACGTGGACCATAACAGTGCGGCCAAGACAGAACGTGTAACAAGGGATAGCATCATGGGGTGAAACAGGGTGAAAAAATCACAAAACTGCCGATGCTTTTATTCTATAGAGGTCTTAGCCAGCTGAGCGCAAGGCTCACCTCAGGTATTGCGAAATTCTCAGCGCTGGACTGTTACGAACCATTAAGCGTAAAAATCAGCGTACGATTTTATGAATTTCTCTAAACACTGGACCGCGACCCTCGACGACTACGTCATCGATCTCGCTTGGTCCCCTGATGGTGCGAGCCTCGCGGTCGTCTCTGCTGCCGGCAGCATCATACTCTACGACGCCGGCACCGGCACGGTACGTCATAAACTAGCCGGCCATGAAAATGGCGCCAACTGTTTGGCTTGGATAACCACCTCAGGGGTACCTGCTCTACTCGCGAGCGGCGGCCAAGATGGCTGCGTACGTTTTTGGGATGGAGCGACTGGCCGGCAAACCGCTGCAACTAAACTTGGCTCTGCTTGGGTGGAGCATCTCGTCTGGCGAGGAGCACGCGCCCTCACCCCAAACTTGGTGACTACCTCAACGCCGCCAGAAGCTCAGGCGTGCCTGTTTGCCGCGGCTGGAAAAAAACTCGTGGCCCTCCGCCCCGATGGCTCCATCGCGCATACTTTTCCCGATGCCCCCAAGACGATCTCGGCGCTGGCCATTAAACCCGCGACCCAGCCGGAAATCTCACCAGCGCTCGCCTCAGCTTATTTTGGCGGCGTGACGCTGTGGCACCCAGAAACTTTTGGCGCGCTCAAGGAGCTTCCTTATGGCAATGCCATCCTTGCGCTCACGTGGTCGCCCGATGGCCGCTGGCTAGTCGCGGGTTGTCACGACAACGCGGTCCATCTTTGGGTGCCGACGGCAGACATGGAGCTTCAGATGAGCGGCTATGAAACCAAATTGCTGGAATTAGGTTTCAGCCGCGATTCCAAGTGGCTCGCCACGGGTGGCGGGCGCGATGCTTGTATTTGGGACTGCACGGGCGCGGGCCCCGAAGGCCGCGAGCCGCTCCTCCTGCCCCACGCCACCCGGGTTTGCGCCGTAGCCTTTCAGAATCAACACGGCCTGCTCGCCACCGCCGCGCTCGGTGGTGAATTCTGCCTGTGGGCGCCGACGCGAAAAAATCCGCTAATAGCCGAAGTTAAAATGCCGGTGACGGCGACGAAATTTGCCTGGCGCCCCGACGACACCATGCTCGCCGTTGGCACCGAAAAAGGCGTCGTGTTTGTTTTTAAATTGGAAAACTAAAATCGCCCGCGGCACCGCCCTCCGCCGTTCTGATTAGAATCAATCCCTCCTCAGTTCGGCCAGATTTCAGTCAGCGCTCATCGCAAGCTTGAGGCGGATCAAGCTTCTCGGAATTTTCTGTTGCGAGAAAATTGGGCCCTTGATTTATTCACGCCGTGCGTCGCCCACTCGCCATCTTTTCTTTAGGACTCGCCTGGCTCTGCGCCAATGGGGCTCTGTGGAATGTGGTGCAAGTTGTCGGCTGGGCCAAAATGTTTCACGACTACGCGCAGGTCATGCCAGCGAGCCAAGCGCTCGCGGTCACCTTCGACGGCAGCGCGGCTTGCGATCTCTGCCATGTCTCGCAAACCGCTCAGGACGCGGCGCGGGAACAATTACCGCGAGACGCTGCGCTGGGTGGCGGCATGGACAAACTTTTGTTGCTAGCCGATAGTGTGCCGACCCTCGTGGTTGCGGCGCCTGATTTTGCTTGGCCGAGTGTTATTCATAACATCGGCCTCACGCGCACTGAAATGGTGCCCGTGACCCCGCCGCGCGTTTAACGCGCCCCTGCCCCACGCCACCGCGCTTCATTCTGCGCGGTGTGATTATTGACTCAGCTCCTGATGAGCCGGGCTGCTCGCACCCGTCACTGCGCGCTTTAATTTTAATTTTATTTTATGTCTTTATTTGACTCCCTCGCCCGCGTCGCAATGTACACCATCGCGACATTAACTCTCATTAGCGGTCTATCCGCCCAAACTAAATCCCAGGCTAGCGATATTCTTGAGCTGGATAAGCTGAAGATTATTGCCACCAAGGAGGGAGATTTCTCCTTGCCCCTCGATGCCACTCCCACGACAGGTTCGCGGCTCGGGCTAGCCAATCGAGACCTCCCGGTCTCTGTCTCCGTCGTAACTCAAGAGGTCATGCAACTACGCGGCCTGCGCACCGCTGTCGAAGCCGTTGAAGCGGCTGTCGGGATGACTGGGGGCACGCAGTATGGTTCTATTCCAACTTATTCTACGCGCGGCTTTGGCTCCAATAGCGTCACTATTATGCGCGATGGTATTCGCCAGAATACTGCCTCGCAGTCTTCCCGCACCATTGACTCTTTTCTCCTCGATCGCGTCGAGATTCTAAAAGGACCGGCCTCCCTCATGTTTGGTGAAGGCGCCATCGGTGGAGCGGTTAATTATCTCTCGAAAGCGCCTGATAAAATTGCCCGCGGCGACGCTCTGATCAGCGCTGGAGCTTGGGACAGCTATCGCCTCGGTCTCGGCTGGGGTGGCCCCCTTTCAAGCGGCGCCCCCCAGCGCCCCCTCACGGGCCGGATCGACTATAGCCACAATGAAACCCAAGGCTACGTTGATCGCAATGCCCAGCGCTACGATGCGGCCGCGGGCGCGCTTGGCTGGCAAGTGACGCCCGCCCTTAATCTTACGCTCAACACGACTTGCCTGAAAGATTGGAACGAAAGTTACTACGGCAACCCCGTAGTCTATGATGGGGTCGTCAATACCACGATCGCCAATGCGCCCATCGAAATCCGCACTTTCAATGGCGCCACCGACCGGATGATTAACCCCCGCATAGCATCCGCCGCCCGCCGCACGAATTACAACATTCTCGATAATTATGCTAAGACAGAAAACACCTTCACTCGCCTTCGCGCAGAACTTCGCGTGACCCCCGACCTCGATCTAAATAACGAAACCTACCTCGCCACCCAGCTCCTCAAATGGCGCAACCTCGAGACCAATACTTGGAACCCCGTCACCCAACTCGTCACCCGTTCATCATTTCTTCATATTTACCGTGATGATCAGCTCGTGGGCCATCGCCTGGATGCTATCTCCAAGCGCCCTTTGGCTGGTCGGCCGAACCGACTCGTTCTTGGTGGGTTTATTGAGCGCAACGATCTCGTTCGCGGCGGCACCCCCACGGGCTATGCCACCACCGCGACCGCCGTAAGCCTGCTCAATCCCACCGCGACCTCTGGGCCGGGTGAGGCAACCCGTTTCATGAAGACCTCCCATATCGTAATCGAGACCACGGCTTTTTACCTCGAGGATGCCCTGGAATTGACTGCGTCGGTGAAATTAATCGCTGGCCTCCGTCATGATGGCATCGCCATCCAGCGCGATACGCTGCTAACCCCCACCACCGCATTTTCAACTTATCACAAAAGTTACGCCCCGTGGACTGGCCGTGGCGGGGTGGTCTGGTCTGCAACCAAAGAGCTCAATTTTTATGCCAGCTACAGTCGCGCGGCCGAACCCACCACGCAACTGGTCAGCTTCACGATAACCTCCAACGATTTCTCCCTCCAGACAGGCCGCCAATTTGAAATCGGGGCCAAGGGGTCTTTTTGGAACAAACACGCCGACTTCACCTTCGCCGTCTTTGATATCGAAAAAAACAATATCCTCGCCTCCACCCTTGACCCGCTCACCGGCTTGCGAATTAGCCAGCAAATCGGCGCCCAAAATTCTCGCGGAACTGAACTCGCTGTCGCTCTCACGCCCATTGAAGGCTGGCGTATCGAAGCCAATGCCGCCTACACCCACGCTTGGTATGGCCAGTACGCCGAAAGCTTGGGCACAGGGATTATCTCACGTACGAGCAATGCCCCCGCCAACGTGCCCGCATGGGTGACAAGCCTCTTTGTGATCAAGCGCCTCCCAAACGGCTTTACCATCAACAGCGGCGTACGCTATGTCAGCGATCGTTTTGCCAACAATAATAATTCTGTCATCGCCGATGGTTACGTCACGCTCGATACGGGCCTGAGTTATACGCAGAACCGCTGGAGCATCACCCTCCGCGGCCGCAATCTCCTCAACGCTGAATATGAACCCGTAGCCGGCACGATCATGCGCCGTCTCGCGGATCCGCACAGTGTCGAATGCTCGACTCGCTACCTATTTTAACCACAACGACTGGGGCGCCCTGCACCGGAGGCGCCCCACCTCGCACCATGTTAATGCTAACTTTGTATCTTCGTCGCTTATTAGCCGCAGTTTTTTTGGGGGGCGGCATTTTTTTAATGGACGGCCGCGCCGCGGAATTACTGTCGTCCACGAACCTGCCCGTGTTGACGGGGCTAGACAGCGGCGAACCCAATCTCGCCCGCGGACCTGATAACACCCTGTATCTGACTTGGTCTGGGCCAGGGGTCCACGCGGGTGAACGCGCGCTCTATTTAGCTAAACTCGCTCCCGCGGCAACCGCCTGGAGCCAGCCTACCATCATTGTCAGTTCCCCGCTACTCATGGAAAATTGGGCTGACTTCGCTTCGCTCATTGTCGGCACCGATGGCGCCCTCACCGCGCAGTGGTTTCAAAGCTCAGTTAAGGAGGATAGCCACGGCTACACTGGCTGGTTCGCTCGCTCAACTGATGGCGGTACTACCTGGACGGCCTCGGCCCCACTGGGCGAGGAATTCGTCAGCCTCGCTCCCCTCAGCGGGGGACGCACTCTCGCCGTCTGGCTCGAAAGCGCACAGCTCCATGATTCTCATGCGCCGCGGAGTAAACAGGGTACTCACGCCGCGCCCTCGCCCAAAGATTCAACTATGTCTCATGCACCCAGCATGCGTCTGCGCGCGCGCCTGCTTTCCGCCCACGGCTCGACCGAACAAGACTGGATCGTTGATCCCGATGTGTGTACCTGCTGCCAAACTTCTCTCGCCGTGCTACCCGGTGACCGCGCACTTGTAACCTATCGCGGTCACACCGCGGATGAAATTCGCGATCATCGCGTATCCCTATTCACCGGCCTCGGCTGGACTCCCCCGCGCCCATTGCATCACGACGAATGGAAAATCGCCGCCTGCCCAGTCAATGGACCCGCCGCCGATACCCGCGGCGAACACACCGCGATCGCGTGGTTCACTGCCGCTCAGGGCCTAGCGCGGGTGCAAGCAAAACTCTCCGTGGATGGCGGCCTCACTTTTGGTCCAGCACTTCCCCTCGACCTTGGGCGCCCCATCGGCCGACTGGATTTAGTGATGTTAGCTGACGGATCCGCCATCATCGCGTGGCTCGAAGCCCACACGGAGAAGAATAGGGCCGGTCTTTACGTGCGGCGCCTCTTCCCTGACGGAAGCTTATCCGCCGCGCGACTCCTTACCGCCACCAGCTCCATCCGCGCGAGCGGCTTCGCGCGACTCGCCACACGCTCCGACAATAATTTATCGGTTGTGATCAGCTGGACGGAAACCAATCCCGCCACCAACGCCAAAGCTCCGGCCCCTACGAGCGTGCACACCGCAGAATTTCTGGCCACCGCACTCCCCCGCGCACGGGCAACGGCGCTGACCAGTCGAGTTAATCGCACCCGGACGGTGGTCAGCTCTGACTCGATCCAATCGCCCGAGCTCTGCGCCGTACCCGCCTCAGCCCATTAAAAATCGAGCGCGAATAGCAGCTTGAGCCGCTTGTAGTCTTGCAAGGTACCATCAGGATTATTGCGGCGGATTTCCTGGCGGATCGAGGTGCTCAGCGTCTCGGTAAACTTCTTGCTCAATTCGATATGATTCTCCCAGCCGTCTGTCGCGGAACTCAGAGAATAATAATACACACTGCGTTGATTAAAACTCATCCGCCACGGTA
>Ga0214919_10003511_pt1 | contig 23613 bp, 22 predicted proteins | sample LL1503_MetaG_FD_177994 | JGI IMG/M metagenome (GOLD analysis project Ga0214919, IMG submission 177994) | Freshwater microbial communities from Lake Lanier, Atlanta, Georgia, United States - LL-1503 | ecosystem: Environmental > Aquatic > Freshwater > Lake | place: USA: Georgia | collected... | reverse complement strand
GTGCAAGCGTGATGGTGTAGACAAAGTGTATGACAACCGTGATGGTTTGGAAGCAAACGCAAAGCGTCCACACTTCAAAGCCGTAGAGGCTGAGAAGGCTTACTGGCCACCACGAGCCAAATAATGAGGATGACCGCAGAGCAAATTGCTGCGGGCTGGGAATCGGTGGGGCGACCACAAGTCGCTCCACCATCCGAGTACCGACTGTATTCACCGTTGGCAGATTCTGTTGACTCATTCGTAAGATGGGCACAGACACCAAATGAGAGAGTGCATTTAGGCATAGATAAAATTGACGCAGAGATGCGTGGAATTGCGGCAGGTGAAATCTGTATGATGTTGGGCTTTGCCCACGGTGGTAAGACGCTCTTACTACTTCATGCACTTCGCAACAACCGTGACAAACACATCGCTATGTTCATTCCAGACGAGCCAAGACAACTCGTCCTAACCAAACTCACCTGTATGCACCACAACATTGATGCACGAGAACTGGAAGCGAGAGTAGCCCGTGATGACAAAGATGCCATCAACCTGCTCCGACAAACAGCAGAAGAGGACTTTCCAAACCTCGCTGTGTTTGACCAGCCACTAACTTCCTCAGACATGGAACGGGGTTATAACGAACTCTGTGACGTGTGGGGGCAAGTACCTGACTTGGTAGTTGTTGACTACCTAGATTTGGTAGAAGCAGGAGAGACAGTACCCGACAAAGCAACCTTCCTCAAAGGGTTCGGACGCAGACACAACATCCCAATGTTGGTTCTGCACCAAACATCTAGACATGCAGGTGCTGATGGTGCAAAACTCACAATGTCATCAGGTGCGTTTGGTGGTGAACAACAAGCGACATCAATCATTGGTGTCAGGCGCAAGAAATATCAGATTGCTGCTGAGATACAGGAACTCATAGAGAAACTTGACCGTTCACATTCTGAACGTGCACAAGACAGACTCGATGAGTTGCGTTACGAAGCAAAGGTTCACGAATACACTGTGACCATCAACTTGCTGAAGAACAAGCGACCTGCTGGACAACTTGTAGATGACATTCACTTTGAACTGGATGCACACACAGGTCGTCTAACAGACTTGGACTCTGCGCTACCACAACAGTACCATCAGTTGGGACTACTACATGAATGACCCAATAGAAAAATTCATGTCGCTGTTTGGTGGAAGAACTGATGCATACGGAACATGGGAAGGTGGCTCAAAAAAGTCATCTGTGTCATACGAAACATTTGCCAAACATTTGTACGGCGAAGAACTCATCGGTATCTATCCCCTAACAGACGGCTCATCCGTCCGTTGGGGATGTTCCGATATTGACGTTGATGACCTTGACTCAGCACGAAACCTACAGGTTGCATTTGGTATGAAAAGCATTCCATCTTTTGTAGAGAAGACTGTGAGAGGATTCCACATTTGGGTGTTTGCTAATGACTGGGTTCCTGCACCAGTGATGCGTAGAGCATTCTTGTCTGCACACGAAGTTATTGGACTTCCACCAAAGGAAGTCAATCCGAAACAGGAACAAGCAAACGGACTAGGCAACTATGTCCGACTTCCATATCCGGGTGGCATTGATGCAATGCCCGATAACAGGTACATGCTTTTCAAGAAAGATGATGAACCAATGTCATTAAAACAATTCTTGGACAGTGCACAAGAGTCAAGGGTGAGCATAAATCTTTTGCAACCATTAGCAGAGAAGTATCGTCCAAGACAAAGAGCAGTCATGGAACTACCAACATCATCTTCTGTGCAAGAGGCATTAACCCATGCAGATGGGCTGCTATATACAGCATGGAAGAACGGTCCAGATGAGAAGCACGACAGGTCAAATAGTTTGGTGCGCATGGCACACCATGCTTGCAACATTGGAGTCCCAATCGGAATGGCATACATCCTGATAGTTGATGCAGATAAGCGTTGGGGAAAGTTTCACCTACGACCAAACGTGGTAGAAATATTAACCAAAATAGTTGAAGATGTGTACGGCAAGAACAACAATCACAAGGAAGACTTTAATCCATGAAAAAGTTTCAGTACCATCAAAACATAACCATAAGACCAAAAGCAAAAGGTAGACCACGAGTAACCAAAACTGGTCATGCGTACACACCTAAAGCGACAATGGATTATGAAAAAGAAATTAAAGAAGCATATAAAGGTCCACTATTTGAAAATGGTCTTCTGTCGGTGAAGTTGCGCTTCACCACAGAGGGAACAGAACTCATGATTGAACCAGTAACACACAACCCATTGGTTGAAGGACCAAAAACAAAATTAACAGGAGACATAGACAACTATGCAAAGGCTGTGTTAGATGCGCTAAACGGTGTTGCTTACACAGATGACCGTCAAATTGTTTGTTTGTATTTGGAGAAAGCATGATGTACTCAATCAGGTGTAGACAGTGTGCCACAACAGTTGTGCATGACCACAATCAATTACAAGGTTGTCGTTGTGACCCCGACGCCACGTCGTGGGTCGCAATAGGTAAAGATGGTAGGCTCATCAAGATGTCCGGTTCAAATATAGAAGTATTGGAGAGTCATGATGAAGGAATCTAGGTGGGACTTTCCAGCAGAACGCAGATACAACTTTGCAGACGACATGAAGTTCGGAAGCAAAGGTGAAGAACTAACAAGAAACTTTTTACAATCAATCGCAGACGGTTCGTTTGAAGTGAAGACAGACCGTTACCGAAACGGTCGCATGGTTGTGGAGACACAACAGAATCCAAGAGAAACAGGTTGGAAAGATTCTGGACTGTTTGTTACTGAAGCAAAGTGGTGGGTGTATATCTACTGTCTCGATGGTGCAATGATTGCTGTTTCAGTTGACAGACTGAAGCGATATATTCAAACACTTCCACTAGGCAGACTAAAAAAGTTTGCTTGGAACTCAACCAACCCAACAAAAGGATTCCTACTACTTCCCGAAGAAGTAATGGACATGATGATTAACCCCGAGTACGACTCTGAAGAATAAAGAAGTATCCCTCAATCCCTACCACGCAAGCACACTGCGAGGAGGTAGGCGACCCGAAACGCCGATGGAAGCCTTAATGATGGCTGGAATCGGTGAAGCAACTATTGAATCAGTCCAAGAACTGCAACCGCTCCGAGAAGCAATCGCTTCTTGTATAGAGCAACTTGATGAGCAAGACCAATTTATTATTGATGCTCTCAACTCCGAAATGATTTCGCTACAAGAACTTGGCGAACGACTTGGTGTCACAAAAACTCATGCTTGGCGTTTACGCAACGTAGCATACGAGCGACTACAATTAATTCTTTCACAACATCCAATAATTAGAGAAAGGCTTGGCTTTGACGACGAGACAGATAACGGTGGGTTTTGATGTTGAGGTTAGCCCGCATACGGTTGCTCGGATTCTTGCGGCGCATTACGGCGACGTTACTGTGGGTCAAGGAATATCGGAAAACGGTATGCCCTACGGGTTCATATATGTTGCTAATAAGAAAAGGAAAAAAAGAAATGTCTGACGAATCATCTTGGATATACGACATCATTCCTGAAGCGCAAGCAAAAGCAATGAACGAAAAAGGGGAAAAGATAAAAGACTTTATGAACAACGGAGTCACCGTTGTTCTAAGTGCAAGCAATCAGTCAGCAATAGAAATATGTCAAACATGGCAGAAGTCTTTATTGGGAGACCCATTCGCATGGGTGCGAATAGGTTCATTCATGTCCGGACTAATAGAAACAATTGAGCAACACCTATTTGAAGAAGGAATCAATCCTTACGAGGAGGAAGTGTGAAGCCGATTAAATGCAACTGGGACTTAGTAAGTATTCACTGGCGTGATGCTTTTGATGGCGAAAACGGTTGGACAGACATCAAGGAATACAAACCCAAAGATGCAACCGTTGTGACAGTAGGTTGGCTATGGCCCGACTGCCTGGAAGGATATGTCACGTTAGTGACATCATACTTCCCAGATGAAGTACCAAATCTTAAAACTGCTGGAATGCCAACACACATTCCGTTAGGAATGATTATCAGCCAAACAACACTTAAGCAGGCGTCGGTGTTTCTTCCTGAGCATCAGGAGAAGGAATCACCAAGTTTGCAAATGCTTCCTTCATCTTTGAAGCGTTATCAGCCATTGCAGGCGAAACTTCGAAATGCAGCCAATCGCCCGAACCACCGCCGTGGATAGTTTCCTTCTTGTAATTTAGCCACGCATCACGGTCACACATCCAAGCACGACCATGAGGCTTGACAATGTAATCAAATATTGCTTCCACACCAAGAGCATCTGCATTAGTAACAATAATTTTTAGAACACGTAGAGCCTCGAGCCTCCCGTTCTTAATTCCCTTATTCGGTGGCATGTGCCTGAACGATAGGTCAACTGCACGACCAGTTCCGTGAACACTCATTGACTCTTTGCCACGCATTGGGCGAATGCCAAAGTCGCCATTGTTCCAGAGCGCACCATTGGACAACTTAATTGTTTCATCAATGAATACTTTCATACCTGGACGTAGACCCTTAGCGGCTCCGTCTTTGTTTCCTGTGTATGGTCGCTTACTCATGGTTGTCCTTCCACAGCGTTATTAGACGCTACTTGTTGTTGAATCTGTCGTTGTAGTGCAGCCAATGCACTAGCCTGCATTTCTGGTGTTATTTGCTTAACTGGCGAACCCATAAATCCTGCCCACGCATTAGCGGTACCACGGTCTGCGTACTGTCCAATTGATGGCGACAGTCTTTCCGCAGTACCAAGCATTGGGAACAAACTTCTAGCAGTGTAGAGAGCCTTATCATTGGCAAACTTCTTTCCAGTAGAACTTGTTTGACCCATACCAAGAGCCTGAAGCAACGGCTGAAGCGCTCCACCAACACCACCACTTACCTCAACTGGTGTCGTGCTAAACTGTCTGTTGTTATACAACTGTCTTCCACCAGCAAGTTCAATTGGAAGACGCAGCAATGGGTTTAAGTTTTGCATCAACCTAGCAGGGTCTCTCAACTCACCAATTTGTCTGTCAACATTTGTGAAACCTGTATCAAGACTCAAGAAAAGATTGTCCCCAAATGGAAGTTTAAATGCTCCCATTTCTTTCAAGTATGATGGAACAAGACTCGAATCACTATCATCACTAATGTTTCGTTTGATTGAATTGTAAATCAAATATGGTTTTGGATTCAACCACATGTTAGTAATTTGTGTTGGAAGGTTTCTTGATGTCCACATCCAGAACGGAACAATTTGTTTCATAACTTTGTCAAGGTCTGACATATCCATGTAATCAACAAAGTATCGTTTGGTTCTTGCTGCAGCCATGCTGTAATCCATGCCTTGTTTTCCAGCGTCATAACCAAACATAAATCTCACATGGTTGTCTGCAAGTTCACCATACTTCCTTGAAGTATTTGTGACCTTGTTAGTTGTCAAACGACCACTCCTGCTTAATTCGTTTGCAACATCGCTGTACATACCACCACCGGATGCTGCAACAGACATACGTGCAACTTCAGCATTACGAGCCTGCTCTGCTGGAAGAGTCTTCAAGAACCTCTCCCAAGACCAACCATTTTCAATTGCTTTATTCCACTTAATGGAAACCTGCAATCCTTCAGCAAGGTTAATTGGGTTTCCACCACCAAAGAATAATGCCATTCCGTTTGCGAGAGAGTTGCGAACATGGAAGCCAGGAGACAATGTTGCATACGCTTTAAAAAACCTTGTGTAAGAACCCAAGAACTTCGAGAGTTCTTTCACAATCAAAGGGTCGCGCAATCTGTGACCATTATTAAATATCTCTGCAAGTTCAGGACTAATCTGCATATTGGGGAACTTTTCCCCAATTGCAACCCAACCCTTATTAAACTCTTTCAAAATTTCAACACCATTAATAACTTGGTCTTCTGTTTTACGAACAGTACCAATAGGCGCAGCCCAAGGAAGTGAAGAATAACCAGAAGTTGGTGGCTTCATATTCTTATACATCATGTCAATACCCTTAGCAACCATTGCTCGAGTATTTGCTTCACCGTACTGCAGTGTTGCTGCATGATACGCAGTTGCTGTTTCAACTTGATGAGTTAAAATCATCCTCAAGTTTTCTGGAATAGAACCATTGTTCAAACTTTCCATAATTGGTTCTGCTTCTTTAACAAACAAATCAAACTCTCTGATTGCATCAGGAAGATTTGTTTCAGAAATATTTTTGATAGTAGCAAGTTTATTTCTAAACAATTTTACATTCTCCAACTGTGCAGAAGCATTAGCCAAAGCCGGTGTCTCAGCCCAATCCTTGCTGTAAGCAATCATGTCAAACTTTGTTTTTGCTTGATTGTATGCCTCTGCTGCAGAACGGAACTTACTACGAGCAGCATCTGGAGAAATGATACTAGACATGGTTTTTTGTGCTGCTTGCAATTCATCGAAAGCAGTTTTTTCGCTAGTCAAAATAATAAGCAAATCTCTATAAGTTCTATACTGTGGAGAAAGTTCACCAAATTCCATTCTCACTTTTGTGAGTGTTTCCTTAGAACCACGAACATACTTAACAGCATTGTTTAACTTAGCGTTCTTAATTTGTTCAGCAGTTTGCAATACTTCTTGAACAGTTTTTGTATCAATACTTCTACCAACAGAATCAATGGTTGATTTAGCACCATTAATTAATTGTTGTTTTTCAAGAATCCTTGCATCAAAAGATGGATTGATTCTAGAAGTAATTTCATCAATACGTGCCAACTGGTCTTCGGTGAGATTGTTAAGTTTGCTCAACTTATTAAGTTCACTAGTGAAAGAGTTCTTCTGAGACTGCAAGGAACGAATCTCGGATTCTGCGTCACGAATATCAGAACGCAACAATGTGATAGAACGCTCAGGCATAGCAACATCAGAAATTGCTGGTCTAGTAAATACTGAACCACCATCTTGATTAATTAAATCTTTTCCAGCATTCTTGATGTCCGTCTGAATTGATTCAATCAAGTCAGCAGTCTGTGAACCAGCATCCCACTCATTACGGATATTTTTAATTTCTCTTTGTTGGTCGCCAATCAGTCCCAATTTTGTTTTGACATCATTACGAAATTCCGCAAACTGTGTTTGCTTAATTTCGGACTCAGCCTTTGTAAGTTCATCCATGAGTTGACCGGAATACGATGATTGAAACTTACTAGACACCATTGACTTACGAAGTTTAATTACATCTTCGGCAACGCCAACAGGAATACCATCTGGTGAAGTTGAATGAATCATTCCACTAACCATTTTCCTGATTGCTTTCACAGGGTCATCGGGAAGGTCTCCATACCTCTTAACAAGACCAAGATGGTAAGCAATGTCAGCATTATCCGTCACAAGATTAATCATTGTTTGGACCTTTGCTTCAGCAGAAGGTCTAGCACGAATGGCATCAATTTGCATTTGACGAATTTCTATTTCATGGAAAATTCTTTCCATTTCTTTCCGTGCACCACCACGAGCCTTAAGTCTTGATTGTGGAATCTTTGCTTCTAAATCTTTTATTTCACGTTGCAATTGTGGAATCTGTTTAACATCAATAGGTCGCTCAAAAATATCGTTAATAGCCTTCTTTAGTGGCTCAATCTTCTTATCAATACTATTAACAAGAGCCTTATCCTTTTTAGATGAATAACGAGAAATAGTTGGTTTCTGTCTTTCAAGTTGTTCAATTTGTTTTTCAAGTTGAGAAACAGTCAATTCATCTTTCACAATTGGGGGACTAAACAATGCTTTAGTTTCCTGTGGGGTAAAAGACAGAGGTCTTCCGTTAATACCAACTGGATGAGAAAACGCCATTGAACTACCACTACGTTGATTAATTGGAAGTTTTACAGCAATCTCTGGTAAAGAATCTTTAACAATAACTTTGCTAACAGAATCGGTTACAGCGCCCTCAGATGGAAGGAACACCCACGTCTTGGCAGGGTTGTAAATGTCACCGCTTCTTACTTTTGCATTCTGAAGAGACTTGGATTCGTTGTTGATAAACTCACTCTCCAACAATCCTCTTGACTCAATTGGTTTTAAAACCGTAATTGGTTCACGCCTGTTATACATGTTTCGTGCTTGTTGAAATGATGTTTCACCATCAATAGAATCACGAATAACAACACCATCTTTATCCAAAAAGATAAGACCAGAAATTTCTCTGCCAGTAGTCTTGTCAACTGTGAAAGAATTTGCATTAAATGGAACTTCTTCCATTTGATAAATCTTATGATTCAAACCCTGTGGAGCACGAGCAGGTTTATCCCAGTTGGCAAAATGTGTATCCAACAAACTTGAATCAACATTATTTAAAATAGGATTACCAGAAATATCCACAACACCAGGACGACCCTTGTTCCAAATCTGTTGACCAAAAGTAGAAAATGGGTCAAAAGATTTTGCACCAGCAGCATCATGAATTAAGTGCAAATCAAGTGGAGCAAGTTCAGCAATAACACGATGCAACAACTGGTCAGCCTGTGCAGTTGGCATGAATTCATCATTCTGGATTCTTGCCACATTAATCTTCATCTCACGATAAGCATAAACTTTATCTTGAAGTTGTTTTGGAAGAGTATCAATAATGTTTTTTTCTGCATCAACAAATCTAAACAAACCAGAACCAGTACCATTTTTTACGTTAACCGGTTGTTGTTCCCACAATTGGTCAAGCAAAGAAATCTGTTCATCGGTTAAAGGAATACCTTTTCTCATTGATTCAATATCAATACCAATTCTTTGTATCTGTTTGGAGAAATTCTCATCCTGAGCAATTTCTCGAATAAGCCTTGTTGCGCTTTCTTCCAACATGTCAGCATAAGCCAAAGGACCGTTCTTAATATCTCCAGCATTACGAACACCACTTAAACCTGGAACAATATTTTCAGAAAGCATCTGTTCGTTTACTGGGAAATTAACATCCATAACATTTCGTAAAGCAGATTTTCTTTGAGAAATATATGCTTTAGTTTTTCCAGCATAAGAATCGGCAAATGTTCTTTCGATAATTCTTGCTGCCTGTCGTGCCTCACGGCCCTCAGTATCAATCACACGTTGTTGAACATCACCAACTTTTGAATATGTAAATGTTCCACCAATCAAATCACCAAAGAAGTTTCTTACCTTTGTGGCAGAACTAGATGGACGAATAGCATCACTAAAAGAACCAGCAAAACCATAAGTAATTCCAGCCTCTTTTGCTTTTTGTGTAATACCCAAAGCAGTAGAAGTAGCAACAGAAGCAATACCAGCAGCCTTAAGTTGCTGTCTTGCAAGTTTCTGATTACTCTTTACCCTTTGTGCAATACGCTCATAGTTTTGCTCCAAACTATTAAGAACAGTTTCAAACTCTTTTGGGTCAATAAATTCTGTTTTAACAGATTTTTTAGCAACATCATCCGCAACAGAAGGCAAAGTTGGTGTAATACCCTCAGCAAGTAATTCTCTAATATCGGAAATAATTTGTTTTGGAGTAGCCTTACCAGATTGAATTCTTGCTGCTAATGCATCAGGAGAAAGAGTTGAGGACATGCGCATTGCTCGCATTTGACCTGCTGTTTTTTCAGCATCTGTTTCACTAATTCTCGCATTACCAGTAACCATAGAAGCATTTTGTGTTCTCCTACCACTACCAGTAACACTTCCTGATTCAGACTTATAACGCAACTGAAAGTGCATATCCTGAAGTTGCGCCTGTATGAGGGCAACTTCTGGCTCTGCAGCCATAAGACGTGCGTTCTCAGCCAAATTAGGTTTGTTAAGAATTACCTCAAACTGTGGGAAGTGTCTGCGAAGACGCTTGCCACGCTCAGGGTCATCAAACAACTTGTTCATCTCATCACGAAGAACACCATACTGGTCCCCAGCAGGAGAAGCCTGAACAACAACCTGGACAGCCTGCAACTCGTCAATTGCTTTATTGAAACTTTGTTCAAACTCAACAGCATTGTTGTGTAAGTTTGCTGCGATGTTTGAACGAATACTTGTCCAAATACCCATATCTGGTGTCATTCCAAATGGTGCCCAAACTTCCTGTATTCTCCTAAACTGCAATGAAGATTCCGAATACATGTACATCTCTAATGCGGCATCAGAATATTCTTTCACAAAGTCTTCATAACCACCAGAGCGTTGCAACGCTTCATGTGCTGTTCTACGTTGTTCATTCATTGAACCGTAGATAGCATTTTTTCTTTTTTCTAAAGCAACAACTTCTTCTTTGAGTTCTGAGATTTGACTAGCAGAAGCAGTTCCCTTGTAGGTATCAGACATGGTAATAAGTTCTTGTTCTTTGTAGCCAGCCAAAACTTGTTTTGCTTGCTCAAATGTAAGGACACCTTGTCTTTCATCAACAATCTGTGCAATGTCTGAATAACCAGAACTATCAAGAGCAATTGAAAGACCATCAACTTCTTGTGCGCTCATCAACCCAGTGCGATTACCAAAGTTGTGAGAGAAACTTTGTTCAATACCAATAAGTGGTGACTTCTCAAACAAATCTTGTGAACCAAGAAGTGCATCATTTATTTGACTATTCTTTTCATTGATTTGAGAAATCAAATCATGAAACTCTTTGTCTTCAACAAAGTTAAATTTGGTTCCAGTGCGTTCAACAACAGCACCATCAATCATTTCCAAATCAGATGGAGTAATATTTATCTGCTTCAAAACACCATTCATATATGATGCTTGTTCATTTAACTGATTGAGTTTATTTATTCTTCCAAGAAGTTCATCTGTTCCTTTTTTTAATTCAATAGGAATAATATCTGAACCAACACCACCTGCTATTGCGTATGCAAGCGATGGATTATATTTAATTTCTCGTGCAATCATCCAAGCAGTAGCCTCTTGAAGAGAAAGCATATTGTCAGATGTTGTTGTAGAACGAATCAATGTGCTTTTAACATCATCAATTGTCATGTTCATTAATCTATTTTGTTTGATAATACCAAGTGGGTCAAGTTTTTGTTTAACCATAGCAATGGTCGGATTTTCTTGAGCAGCACCACTCCACAAATTACGTACATCAGCCTGCTGTAACTTACCCTTAGTTAATTTGATTGGTTCTTTCTCGTAAACATCTTGATAGTACTTATACCCCATACTGTCAAGAAGAGCCTTATCAAAAGATGTTCCATTATGTACACCTTGTGCATAATCAATATGATTGTTAATATTGCCAAACTCATTGTGAAAGGAATTAAGTTTCTGAAACTTGTCATACAAACTATTCAACTGTTTGCTAAGACCATCAACTTTTTCTTTAGCCAACTTCATTTGTTGAACCTGGTCTAGTTCCCTAAACGCTGGAGTAACTTCTGCAAATGTGCCTGCGGCCATTTGCTCTGCATTTCCCAAAGCCTCTGATGCACGAGGAGTAAGAGAATCAATCATCTCTGACGGAATCTTGCCAAGTTTATTTTGAATATCAAGAATCTCTGATTGAAGATGCAATACGATTCCACTTTGAGCCATTTGTGCGCCAAAGGCAGCACCACTAGCGTCGCTCAACTCCTGTGCTGCCACCTTCATTTCATCAGCGAACATATTAACGTCACTCAATGCTTTAGGATAATTTTCCGCATCAGTTATAATACTTTGAATTTGACCCAACTCATTTTTTGTTGCTCTTTTTTCTGCCCTAACAAGAAAATCATCATATGATTTTACGGCACTATCAATTGATGATTGTGCCTTCTTCATAGTCTTATCGAGGTTCTTCAAACCAACAGCACGACCTTCATCAAGAGAATCAAGAAACTCTGGAGACATCTGAAAGTTTGTTTTAATAAAATCCATCATGTCCGGTTCAGATTTTAATGCAGTAAAAAATGCTGCATTACCCATCTGCTCTGCATAATGATTTGAATACTTTGCAAGAACTTTTAAAGCATCAGTTTCAAACATGTCAAAACCAAGTTCTTTTCTTGCAATATCATTCATTGACTGAGCATTCAACAACTCTGGTGTAAGTTCAGTACCAAAAAAATTGTCACCAAGTTTAAGATTCCTTGATTTGAAAGAACCAGAAACATCATTAACATCAATCTTTGAATACTTCAAAATTCTTTCAGCAACAACACTACGTTCTTCCGATGCAGCCTTTAAGGCATCATCGCTCAAAGTCCAAGGAAAGTATTCTGTAACTTTTCCAATCCTAAAACCAGGGTCAATTGCTTTCATTGCTGTAGCAACATCAACATGCATTGCTTCAAGAACTTTTCTTACATCATCAGCCGCTGCTCTTTCACCAGCAGAAGCAGAAGCAAGAACCGCTTCAGTTGGATTATCCAAAAGTTTTGAAATGGTTCCACGATAAGCCAAAAGTCTTTCATCCGAAAACAACGGCTTAAGAGCCTGTTCTGCTTTCTGTGAAGCAAACTGTGTAGCAATACGACGGTTCTCATCAAACGACAAAAGCCTTAAAGCATCTGTGACAGCCTTACCCCTCAATGCCCCAGTCGCAAGACCACGACGTGCATCCTTAACATAAGATGCTGATAGTGGTGCAAGAGCACCACCAACACCAGTACGAGTAATTTTGTTTAAGATTGCCTCACCAGGACGTGAAGTAGCAATACCAAGACGCATCTTGGTAATGCCAGACTCTAACGCATTAGCAATTGGACCGGACATTGGAACTCTAACACGATTACCAAAATAGTAAATGCCAGGTTTTGGAATACCAAACTTTGTTGCAATTTCTGTTGGAACATACTGCTTGCCCTTTGAAGCAATTTGTGAACCAATCTTTTGAATCTCTTCCTCACTAAACCTTGCAACACCATCAACAAGATTCATGTTGCGCATTTCTTTCACAGTCTGGGCGGCAAGTTTTGCTTTTGCTTCAGCACCAACCAAATGTTTTCCAAACACAGTTTTTGTAGCCAACTCAGTTCCCTCAATAAGAGAAGAACCAACCTTTGTACCAAGATTGGCCATAGCAATAGGGTCAAGAAGAATGTCTCCAAAAGCACCAATGATTCTTCCCTTCCAACCGCTAATCGGAAAAGCAGTACCGAAACCATAAGCAGGGTCTTTTGTGTGAGTAATAAAGTCACTGAACTTTGCCTGTGTATTTGGGTCACTGTCTAGGACATCAGCAATTTCCCTAATACCAGAAATAACTGCACGTCGTGGAGTGTCATATACTGCCAAAGCACCCAAAAGTGTTTTGGCTACAGGGTTGCCAAAAATAGTTTGACCCAAACCATTAGATGGTTGTGGTTTACCAGAAGCAATTTGTGTAATTCTTTCAGAAAGATTTGGTGCATTCTGAATAGAGGTTAAAGCATAATCACGTAAACCCAACTGTGCGTTTTGACGAACTGCCTGAGCAGTCGTCGCAGGAGGAGCAGTATTAAGACTCTTTACCGCAGAAAGGTCTTTAAGCATTTGAGCAAGTTGGTCACTACCACTATTATTAATATTAGACACTAATATCCTTTACTTGCCTTTTGGTGGGTTTGCTAATTGTTGGGCTAATGCCATAAGTTGGTCCATCATGGGTGTGCGACCAGATTGATTAATCTTTGTTTGCAAACCTTGTTTCACGCCTCGATTAACATCAAAGGCAAGTGGATTCCATGTACGAGCCATAGTACTTTCTCCACCTTTGGGACCAATATATTGACCAGGTTGCACGGTTGTATTAACTGTGCTTGTTGTTGTCTTGGTGTCAAATGTAGGTTTTGCTTTCTTCCATCCTTCTTGTTGCGCAGAAACCTGTGCAACCATACCTTTCATTCTTCCAAGATTTTCCATAAAATTATTGCGATTGTTTTTTTCTGCAATAAATTGTTTTTCATCTATAACACCATTTTTGAAATCTCTTTGAGCCTTCTCCCATTTAGCATCAGATTGAGGAACACCAAAAGTTTTTGCCTTATCCAATCTTTGTTCAGGGTCACGAGAAGAAATAATCCTTGGACCACCCTCGCTCATGCCAAGACGTTTTGCTTCATCTTTCCAAGTTCGCAAAACTTTCTCATTTGCACTTTTTTCTTCATTAGCACGTTTTTTAAACATTGGAACAATTGAATCTCTCAACTCACCAATAGAATAAGTTTTACCATCAAAAGTTGCATTCAAAGAACCAGACTTAATTGCATCATCTAAAACTTTTTTAGCAGACTTATATTGAGAAGTATTAGAAATATCTGTAGTTGTTTTTGTTGAACTTATAACATCACCAGGTTTTGGCATATCAGCACCAGAACCAACCGCACCCATTGTGTACAACGGATTCTTTTGACCAAACTCACCAAGTTTTGCCATAACATCTGGAAACAACTGCTCAGGAGTATACTGTTGGTCAGGAGTTGCCGTGATACCCCACTTCCTATAAGGGTTATCTTTTTGTGCATTAGTCATCTGTGTATTAAAACTCTGAAACTCGCTTTGCAAAGTTTTAGCCAAACTAACATAATCAGCAACAGTTTGACCTGGCTCAACGCCAGGGTCACCCTTGGTGACAGCATCAGCAATACCTTGTTGTATCTGCCAAATAGGAGTATTGCTCATAACCTCTTTGGCAATACTTTGCCTAAGAGAGTTAGGTGAATCAGATGTATTAATCTGACCAAAAGTAGGCATATACTGCTGAAACAAAGCATTTGTGTCAGGACCTTGTTGTGGGTCTAGACCAAACTGTGAACCAAACATAGCAACAATATCTGCCGATGGAACACCCAATTTGCCAAGATACTGAATCATGGCTAGAAGTTGCTGTTGGTCCATATATCTAAAGACTTTCGTTACTTAACGTGTCAAAAATCCAGAACCAAAATTGGCTCCACCGAGCCAATCAAGATTACTGAAATCAGGCAATAACGTTGGGTCAAAAGTAAAACCATCAGCAGGATTATCCTCTACTGGTGTCACTTTTTCTGGATTAATGTCAATACCAGCCTCAGCAAGAATCTGTGCAATACTTGCCTTATTGGAAGCCGACTGCTGCTCTGCAGCAAGTCGCTGTTGAGCCATTTGTGTAGCCAACTGAACAAGAGCCTGATTGGCACCAGCCCTCAACTGAGCCTCAGCACCAGCCCTCTGCTGACCAAGACCAGTAGTGGCAGAAGTACGAGACATCTTAGCCTCTTTCTTCCTTGACTCTTGACCAGACGTTTCGATAGAAGCCAACGTATTCAAAAGGTTTTGAAACTGTGACTGACTACTAGCAAGATTCGCATTGACACTTTGCAAATAACTTTCTACATTAGGAGACATTGCACCTTGACCTTGCAAAAGATTTTGCAAATCATTTTGCACGGTTGCACCTTGTGCTGTCACATCCGAGTATGCATTCTTTTGATTGTTTGCAAGATACTCATCAAGACCAGAATAACCTTGGTTCATTAAATCAGAAGCAGCATTATAACCCTCACCCACACCAGCAAGAGAACTAGATAACTGACCCTCAATCCCCTGTTTCGAAGTGTCTTCAATTCCTTGAATAGAGTTTAAAATACCAGTAAGGTCATATCCACCATTTGTGTTATAGAGACCAAGTAGTGCCTTCTTTTTTGCTTCAAGTTGAGAAGCAGCAAGTTGTTGAGCATATGCATCTTGTCCCTGTGTATAAGCAAACTTATCGGCATTGGTTCCAGCGTTTAACAAAGCAGCCTTTCCACTAAGAATTGAACCAACACCAGTATTAGGATTACTTGTAGTACCCCCACCAAGACCGCTAAAGTCGTATCCGCCTACATCAACACCGGATAACATATCCGAAATAATTTGTTGTGCATCCTGACCACCAGTATTTGTTGGTCTTGTAATTCCACTAACTTTTCTTCCTACAACAGCCATTAGTATCCTCCAGCCCTAGATTGTAAAATAGCCCGAGCATCCTCGGCAATTTGTCGAGCCTTTTCAGACTCTAAATCAGCAAGATTTTGCTGAAGAATAGATTCCAACTGTGTGCCCTGCAAATCATATTGTCTATTAGCATTCTGCCACTGCTGTGTCAGATTGCCAAAATCAGAAATCTTTTGTTGAGCAAAATCACCCAAACCCCTACGTTGAATACCAGACTGAACATTTGGACCAGCAACATTTCTCTTGCCATAAGCAGACATCAATTGTGGCAAAGCACGATTATATTGTTTTGTTAAAACATCTTTTTGTTGTCCCATTCCTTGCTCTGCAAGAAAACGACTATAAGCATTCATGGATGCATTAGCACCATAACTAGTCTGCGCAGCACGACGCTGCGCCTCAAACAAACCCATATCAAATGCCATTTGATTTCACCTTCAAATCTTTTGTATTGTTTTTGTTGTCAATATAATTTTTTCTAGAAGTTTCCATATCGTCAATCTTTTGGTTCAACTTGTCAATCTCATCAGAAATAGAAAGAACTATCTGACGAATAACAGAAGCATCAGTTGACCTCAATGCAGAAACTGCAGGAATTGACAATTTGGTTATCATCCGAAAATCTGACTTCCTAACACAACTTGGTCATCTTGAGAAACACCATTAAGAACAGTTGCACTGTCAAGTTTTGCATAAGTGATATTGCCATCAGCAACCTTTGTTGTTGTAACGGCATTAACAGCAAGTTTTGCTGCAGTAATTGCAGAAGAATCAATGTTTATACCATTTGATAAATCATTAACATAATTTTCAACAGCATCAAAGTTTGCATTAACTTCAGCAGCCTCTGCAATTGCTCCGCTAGTAAAACTATGTGGAATAGAAATAGTCATTATCCAGTAACCTTTCGTGTATTAAACTTGTAAGCAATGCTGTCAATTCCCCAAAATAAACCATTTGGACCAGCAAACAACAACTGAACAGCACGTGCCAAACCAAGATTAGAACCTCTTACAACCTGTGCTCCTTCGGCTTGAACACCCCATTTACCAGAGCCCCAACGACCTTCACCCCAAACCATTCCAGAAGCATTTGCATCAAGAGAAATATTAAATGTTTTTCTTTCATTGCCAACTGCTTCTTCAAAGTTGTGGAATACTTTGACACTAATTTGTCTTGAAGTATCAGTTTGTTTGACAACAATATCCGGTCTACGCCACATCTTTTTCATTGAATAAGATGGTCCATCAACCCAACCAGTACGGTAATATGAATCAAAACCTGTTTCAACAGTAGCAAGCAAATCTGTTTCTTCTTGATAAACATCAACACGCAAAACTCTAGGGATATTCGGATGAATCAAAAGACCATAAACCAAACCAGTAGAAGTCGTAAAGTCACAACCACCAACAAGACCATAACCATCAGCAGTACTATGAACAACAAATGCACCCTTTTGACCAATTGATTGGTCATAAACAAAATTTACTGTTGCATAACTAGCAGATGTTATTTTTGAATAAGGTAAAGACAACCAAACACGACGATTAACATAAGATAAAGAAATTTTGGATGTAGCACTATCATTTACATGATTGAGTGGATAAATTGAGTTAAAGTTTGTTGACAAATCAAGCAAACTTGAACCATTATAAAAAAACAATCCATTTGGATGCGAATAGAAATATACGCCATTTTCCGCAACAGCAATCTTGGTTGGAGAATCCACACCAAGTTTAGACGTTAATTCAACAACTTGAAAATCTGTTCCATCATAACCAAAAACAACATAAATAGAATTTCTTTTAAAAACAATTAACTGACCGTTAAAAGTAGCAAGACCAGTAATACCATCACCACCACTTTGAAAATCAATATAATCTTCAGTAGCCCAATCTTCAGGTTCGTTTTCGTGGGACCAATGCAAACGATTTGTTTTATTTACACCATCATAATCAATAGAAGCAGCAAACATTTTATTTGCATGAGCAATAATATGTTCACACTTTGGAAACTTATTTCTATTAGGTGAATTATAATTATCGTTAAAACCAGCAACAGTTAAAGCAGTAATAGCAGTTGCATAAGTATTACCAGTTTCCCAAACATAACCCTGAGTTCCATCTTGCCCAGTGGAAATAAACAATTGAGTTCCCCACTGAACAACAGACCCACCATTTGTGTTAGAACAAACAATATTATTCCCAGAAGAATATTGTAATTGCGTAAAGTTTATTCCACTTGAATGAAAAATACCAGTATTATTCAACAACATAATCCTGGACGAAGCACCATAAAAAGGATACAAACGGTAAGGATTCCAAGTACCAGAAACAGCAGTAGTATTTATTTCCCTCATGCCACCACGACTAAACAGACCACCACGAGGGTCAATTTCAACATTCAACATATCTGGTGATTCATTTTTGGCTAACTGAAACTGGTCAGCACGAAGATTTAAACCACCAGTAAAATCATCCCTACGCTCAACAGAAATATTACTCATTGTCCAAGAGTCGCCCCAAGCGTCTGTAACCAGCGACGCATAGTTGGGTACTGACGACCAGCAGACATAACAACAGGTTGCGCACTTGATGCCTTCATCAAGTCGCGCCTAGCCAAAGAAACACCTTGCTCAAAAGAATTCATGTGCATAGCGGATAACTGTGCGTCCTCTTGACGCTGATAACTCCTTGCTAACACAAAATAAGGGAGAATCGAATGGAACCATTCATCAAGGTCTATTGTTTCATTTGTATTCGTCAACCATGTATAAACAGGATTGCGATATGCACGAACAACCATATTGTAAACAACATCTGGTTTAGCCCAAAGTTGAAGTTTCTGATTCCAAAAAGAATAAAAATATGGTCTACTAGGAACATCGGTATTGCCAAGCCAAATTTCTTCAGCATTATCATAAGGAATTAAAGTAAGACGGCTACCACTAGTACTATTTTCTATAACAGAAATAATCTCCCGAATATCCCCAATTGTAGATATTGTATATTCACGTTGGTTAGCAACCGTATTAAATGTATACGTTTCCTGCAAATAGGGCCATCTGCGTTCAAGTGCATAAATACGCTGAAAACCTTCACGGGCAAACTGGTCAATAATGGTATCTGGCAAATCTTGTTCGTCCAGGTCCATCATTTCTCTTACCTGAGACCTCAAGGTTGTAAGAGTTATACTCATTTAGATTCGCCTTTAGACCTTAAATGTCCGATGCAGAAATCTGTCCCACGGGCTTTAGGACCCTCACATGTATCATCGTTTGCTGTGCAACGATTACGTCCAATATATGGACCGGATGGAGCAGCAAGGCGAGCGCCATCTGCATGGGCAAGACGGGAGGTTCTAGATACTGGCTCCCCGTACAACGTGTGTGAAAGTTTGGCTGTTTGGTTCATCACCAATAGCCCAATTTGTTACATATATAGAAAAGGGGGACGAGAAGGTGGTTCCCGTCCCCCAAATCAGATTGCTTACTTGCGGTAGATTGAAGCCGCAGTTGTTGAAGTGAAAACAACAAGATAAGTTGCTGACGTTGCTGCTGCAACCGCAAAGTTTGCTGCTGCACCAACAAGCGTAATACCAGTTGCACCCGCAGTCACAGTGATTGCATACGTTGCTGCTGCAACGTTTACAACAGTAAACTCAAACGAGGTTCCTGCTGCTTCATCTGTAAATGCTGCACCCAATTCCGCACCAGTTGGTGTGGTCAAGGTACGTGCTGCAGTTGGTGTCATCGTGTAAACAATGTGACCGGCTCCAGCAAGTGTTGTTGCTGACATAACGGTTGCTGCATCGGTGGCAGCAACAACAGTTGTCTTTTCTACTTTTGATGCCCATGTTTCTACACGCTTGCGTGTAAGGGCACCTGATGTATCATTTGCTAATAGTGGCATAATATTTCTCCTTGGTTTCTAGTAGTTAACTTAGGCTGTCTTAGCGGTCAGTTTGCCTTGCTTTGCACGGTTACGTACAGTCAAGTTTCCGTAGCACATGATGAGCGCATAACGAGCATCTGTGTCTTCTGGCTTAATGAACTCAGTCTGAGCAAACCACTTGTTTGAGTGACCAACGAGAGTGATGTACTTGCTGTTTAGGAAGTAGAACACGCCAGCGGTGCAATGCACGTCGTACATTACAGGAGCAGCCTTGAACAATAGGTTCTGGAATCCAGCATCTGCAGTCTTGGTGTCCGTGTAACGGAGGTTTGGTTGAAGCAATGCTTCGTACTTCTCAAACAAAGTCTGAGTTGTCAACAAGGTGTCTGGGTGGTCATTACCAACCGAAACGCTGTTGTAGGCTGTTGCCATTTGAGCAAGAGTCAAAGCAGTTGCAGTGTTCTCTTCGTATGACTTCCACCATGTGTAAGTGCTTGAGTCAATTCCACCAACAGTGTTGCCGGATTCAACCAAGTTACCAAGACCGTTCCAGTCTTTTGAACTGTTGCCAGTTCCATCGGAGAAGAACATTTGGTTGAAAGACTCACGCATTGACTCTTCAGCCTGCATAATCTTTGCTTCCAAAAGGTTAATGATTTCTTGTTCACCGTTGTTCTTTGCTTCTTCAATACCGCTAATTGCGATTGAAGCAGCGTACTGCTTCCAATCGTATTCTGCAGCCGAGATGCCTTCTTGCGGTGCAAGAGACAACGAGTCATAACCACTGTACGAAGCGACAGTTGAGTTCTGACCGTAGATGAGAGGTTCTACAATTTTCGTACCGCCGTTAAGCATACGAATGCGACCCTTTTCCATCAAGGTGTAAGTAAGTGGACGTGCCGTAAATACGTTGTCCGTAAGTTGCGAACGATAGTTCGCAAGTGTTGTTGTTAATAGATTATCAAAGTTGCTGTTTGCAGCGACCATATTATTTTCTCCTTGGGGTTAAACGCTAGACATTAAGTTGCCGTTTTGCGGCTTCAAAAGCATCTCGCAATGATGTGATTGGTTTTGCTGACACATCTGCGGACTTTGCTGATGAACCACCAGAAACAACTGACACCTGACGTTTTGCTTGTGTAACTTTCTGCTTATCTTCTTCTCGCTTCGCCTTTTCTTGACGAGCAACAGCAGATTGTTCATAAACACGGTCAAATGCAATTTGTTTGTAGATAGATTCTAAATCAGTTGAACCAATTGCTAATGCTTTGGAAACAACTTCATTGGCATCAAAATCCGAGCCGTATCGTTTTGACAGCGATTCAACAGTCTTTTCCAACTGGTCCATTGCTTTTTGTTGTTCAAAAATTTGGATTCGTTGTTCAAGGTGTTTGTACTGCTTTTCAACAGGGTCCATATACAGGTCTTCTTCTTCAGAAGGTGTCTGCTGTACTCCATAATGTTGTGAAAGGAGTGCCAAGGTTCCATTAGGGTCGTTTTGCAAGGCTTCCTGCAAAGCAGCACCAAAGTGCACTTGTCGCCGTTGCTCACTGAGTTCCTGTGTCTTACGGGTATAATCCGCTTGACGCTGGTATCCAGAAAGCGCCTCTTTAAGAGGAACTTGAATTTCTTCACCATTAACCTGTACGGAAACATATTTGTCTCCATACTCATCAACTGGAAGTAAGTCAATTTCTTCTTGACTAAGGTTCTCAACTACATCTACAACCTCCTGTGATTGTCCTTCTTCAAGGGTCACTTCGTCGGTTATGACTTCATTGCTATTTATATCGCTCATTAAGAGTCCTCCAAGGGTTGCTCTATAGTTATGGTTTTATCGTTACATTGCTTGTGGTGGCATACCAGGAGGCATACCACCACCTTGTTGTAGTGCCGCCAAAATCTCTGGTGGCAACTGCTGTTGACCACCTTGTGGTGGTCCCCCTTGTGGTGGCATACCCTCAGTTGGCTGAGGAATACCTTGTGGGGTAGTTTGTTGTGCTGGCATGTTTGGCTGAATAACAAACGATGCAGCAGAGCGAATACCGAAACCATTTTCAAGCACATACGCTGCCAATTTAGGCATGTTGATAATTCCAGCACCAGCAAACGGTGCCATTGCATTAACAACCTGCATTGCCATCTGACGCTTAAATGACTCGTTTACCGGAGCAGTAGAACCACCCTCAACATCAAAATCAAACTCACCAGTAATATAATCACGGTCAAACTGAAGCCAAAGTGGTTCAGCCTCAGTGCCAACAATACGTACAGCCTGTTCACCAGTCATATACTGTTGAGCAATCTTGATTAAACGCTTTGCACACTCGGCAATTGACAACTCAATAAGAGCCAACTTTTCAGAAGAACGAGCATTGGCGTTGTCTTGAATAATTCCAGCCTCAGTAGCAGTACGCCTAATTTCTGGTGTACCACCACGTTGATATTCTGACACACCAGAAACACGGTCAATATCAGCAGAAATCAAACCAGACTGATTGTAAAACTCTGGAGGACTAATAATTGCTGGCATTGGACCAACAACACCGCCAATAGGTTCTTCGGAGATAACCGGAACCATAATGTTGTCTTCATCTGATTCCAATGCTGCACGACCATCAGCATCGAATGCTGATTCTTTGTACAGCCACTTGCGTGAGAATCGTTTACGATGATTCATCATTTGTGTACGAGTTTGATTCAATTCCATTTGCAATGGCTCAATGGCTTCCAACTCACCCATTGGATAAAAGAAATCGGGAATGTCATAATTGCGCATCATCACAAAAGGATGCCCAAATGTGAAAGGAATCTCTGTTGGGGAAATCAAAAACTTATCTGAACCCTCACAGAAAACAGACATGGTATTTCTGTCAATGTCATACCATTCCCAAATTTCTACATAAGCATTATTTGGGTCATTTGAACGACGTGGCATTTTGCCATCTTGTCCAAATTTGGAATAATGCGATGGAGCAGCATCATTTCTTGCAGTTGAATTATACCTTTTATCTTTTTTGACATCATTCAATGGTCTACGAACTCGCTGTGCAATCCAACGAATATCGTACATGCTTGTACCATCTGGGTCAACAAAAACATCAAATGGACTGACCCGTTCTATGAACGGTCTGTCCTCTTTGATAATTAATTCTGATTCAACATTGGATTCTGGATTATCTGACACAATTTCGTCCATAGTATCAAATGTTGGAATAACTTCTTTAAGTTTTTCTTCCTCAACATATCGGTATCCAGTTTTTACCCATCCATGACCAAAGATGAGCATGTCTTTTACCGCACGACGGAACTCCCTCTGACAATCATAATGTTTCCACCAATAGTTGACAATTGTTTCAGTCACTACTGCTTTATCTGCATCTTCATATTTTCTTGCATTAACAGTAATTTTTGGATAGTTGATTGAAACAGATGGCGCAACTACGTTAATTGTTGCAAAAGCAATATTGATTAAAAGTCTGTCTTCTTCTGTTTGTGTGTGGTAATGCTTTCCACGATACATATCAACCATACGTTTCCATAGGTCGTCGTAATTTTCTTCACGCCTCCAACGACGTGATTGCTCTAATTTGTCTCGATATTGTTTTAGAATTTCGCTATTTGAAGTCCTAGCCATTATTCCTCTTTCGCAACATTATTTTTAGAACCTTCATGCCAACCAATATGGTTGTCAATTTTACTAGCAACTTTGTCCACCTTATTACCAATGACCCGTAATAGAATGCGTCCTTCTTCGTGCTGGTCGGTATTTTCTTTTCGGAGTCGTTGTAATACGACGACAACTGGTCCCATGATGATTGCGACGATAATGGGAACCCAGATTGGTTCCACGTCACACCCACCGTGTCCCAACTGGTTCAGCC
>Ga0214919_10003510_pt1 | contig 23616 bp, 22 predicted proteins | sample LL1503_MetaG_FD_177994 | JGI IMG/M metagenome (GOLD analysis project Ga0214919, IMG submission 177994) | Freshwater microbial communities from Lake Lanier, Atlanta, Georgia, United States - LL-1503 | ecosystem: Environmental > Aquatic > Freshwater > Lake | place: USA: Georgia | collected... | reverse complement strand
TAAGAAAATATAAAAATAAAAAAAATATTGATAATATTGATAATATTAATAATATTAATGATAGTATAAATAGTTATAGTGATAATGATAGTTTTAATGATATTAATGATAGTTTTTGAAAAAAAAAAATTGAAACTCATTATAAATTATAAATAAATATAAACTTTTCAATCTACTAGTTGATACCCATAATCCATAATTATTAAAATCCATATCAATTTACAATTATTTTTATAAATGTTATTCTAGTTCAATTTTTGAACAGCCAATTATTTACATATGTGTATAAGTATTTTTATTTATTTTACAAGTATTATTAAATCTTCTAGTTAAATTATCGATAATTTTATCAATAGTATTTTCATGTCTTAAATTTTAATATTAAATTATTTATTTTTTTAATTTGCTCTTATTTTTATAATATTAATTTATTTTATAATTTTATTTTTCCATCTTATTACTATATTATTATGATATATATTATTATTATATTATTATATATTTATATAATTATTATTTCAATTTTATTTTGTAATTAAAATGCAAAACTTGTTTTGCCGAACGTAGTGAGATGAAACTTGTTTCATTCAGATATTAAAATATTTATGGATTCTTTAAAAATAAATATGACATATTAAATAGAATAAGAATTAGTAATTATTCCATAATAATTATTAAAATTAGTTTAAAAATAATATGAATAAATATCAAAAAATTATAGTGGACATATTTCAGAATTAATAATTTAAATAAAAGAATTAAATGAAAAACATAAAAATGAAATGATAATAGAAAAATATGAAAAATAATTAATTATTTAAAAAAATGAAATAATATCTGAAAAATATAATAATGAATTAAATAATTTAAAACATCAGAATGAAATGATTATTTAAAAATATGAAAATGAATTATTAAAAAAATAAATTGAAATATTAATGATGTAAAAATAATGATTTTATATAATGATATAAAAATAATGATATAAAAATAATAATTTTATATAATATTAATCACAACAATATTTTATATTATTTTATATTATTTTATATTATTCATTTGAATATTTATATAATCAATTATATATTATAATGTCTAATAAATATTTATATATATTATTATTTTGTTTTTGTTTATTATTAATTAATTTTTATCAAATTGATGATAAAAAAGTTGATATAATAAATAAATTACAAGTTTTTTCAAAGAAAAAAAATATTGAAACACAATGGCTTCAAGTTGATGATATTATAATTAATTTAATTAATAAATATAAAGATGTATTAGAAGATTATATATTATTTAAAAAAAAATATAAAACTACTAAAATTATAAATTCAAATTAGATTTCGATATGTTCAATAGAAAAATTTAATAATTGTACAATTGATAAATGTTTAACTGATTATTTAAATATAAATAATAAATGTACTATTAAAACAACATCAAATGGTAGTACATCAAATAGTAATACATCATCTGACGGTACATCAAATGGTGGTACATCAAATGGTGGTACATCAAATGGTAGTACATCAAATAGTAATACATCATCTGACGGTACATCAAACGGTGGTACATCAAATGGTGGTACATCAAATGGTGATACATCAAATGGTGGTACATCAAATATTGATACATCATCTGACGGTACATCAAATGGTGGTACATCAAATGGTGATACATCAAATGGTGGTACATCAAATGGTGGTACATCAAATGGTAGTACATCAAATAGTGATAAATCAAATGGTGGTACATCAAATAGTGGTACATCAAATGGTAGTACATCAAATGGTAGTACATCAAATAGTGATAAATCAAATGGTGGTACATCAAATGGTGGTACATCAAATGGTAGTACATCAAATGGTGGTACATCAAATGGTGGTACATCAAATAGTGATACATCAAATGGTAGTACATCAAATGGTGGTATATTAAATGGTGTTACATCAAATGGTGGTACATCAACTAAATTATATAATTTTGTATCTATGAAATTTACTAATTGTGGTGCAGTAGGTAGATTAGGACCAACAATTAATCAATGTTTAAATACGTATTCATCAATAATATGGTGTTAGGATAGAATTAATAAATGGTTTGATATTGATTCTAAATATCCAGGAATTTAGATTTGGACTGTTCCAAAAACAGGATATTATACAATAGAAGTAGCAGGTGCAGCAGGTGGAAATGTTATTGATGATTATTGTTGTGGTGTTGTTTTAATGACAAAAATTAAATTAACAATAAATGATAAAATAAAAATTCTAGTTGGATAGAAAGGAATTCCAATGAATAGTATTATAGCATCATCTGGTGGAGGAGGATCTTTTGTTGTTCTAAATGATAAAACACCATTAATTGTAGCAGGAGGTGGAGGTGGAATTAATAATGCAATAATTGATTCATATAGTGTAAATAATGATCAATATAAAATATTAAAATATACAAATGCATCATATTATGTGGATGGTAATAATGCATATATGGGAAATTCAACTAATATATTTTATGGTGGTATTCTTGGTAATGGTGGAACTTGTTAGTTCAAAGATACATTATTATCTGATATAGTTGAAGATAAATATGGATTTTTTGGTACAGGAGGAGGTTTTTTTACAGATGGATGTGTATCATGTAATAGACAACCGAATCCTACAAATTTTTGTGATAATTTATCTGGAAAATCTTTTTTAAATGGAGGATTGGGAGGTTCATCAATTCCAAATTATTTTACTCGAGATGATTTTGCGATTGATGATAAAAATAGTTTTAATGAAGGTGGATTTGGTGGTGGTGGTTCTAGTTATAAATAGATACCTGGTGCAGGAGGAGGTTATTCAGGAGGTACATCTGGTAGATATCCTAATTTTGGATATTATACGATAGGAAGTGGAGGTGGATCATTTGTTTCAAGTAATTATATTAGAAAAAATTTAAATAAAGAAAATGGTTATGTTGAAATAATATTTGATAGTTGTAATGATGATAATTATTGTAATAAAATATTATACACATTTGATACATTTACATTTACTAATTGCAATGCAATTGGAGCATTAGGACCTACTATAAATTAGTGTTTATCATATTATAAAAATTATGATTGGTGTTAGGATTAGGTTAATAAATGGTTTGATATGGATACTCTATAGTAGGGAATACAAATATGGACAGTTCCTCAAAATGGAATATATATTATAGAAGTTGCAGGTGCATCAGGCGGAGGGGCAACTAATAATAATAAAAATGGTTATGGAGCAATTATTTCTTCTGAAATTTATTTGATTTTTAATACTAAATTAAAATTATTAGTTGGACAACAAGGACAATTATTTAAAGATTCAATTACAACTATTAATGGACCTGGTTATGGTAGATCAGGTGGTGGTGGATCATTTATTACCAATATAAATAATAATCCATTAGTTATTGCTGGAGGTGGTGGAGGTGTTGGTTGTGATATAACAACATATATTGATTATTCATCTGGATCATATGTACAAGATGGACAATCACAATTTATACAAGGATCAGATTATAATTATGGAGGTAAAGAAGGTAATGGATACATAATTAATACAACAATGAATTATGGAGGTGCTGCTGGATTTTATACAGATGGAGGAAGTAAATGTGATACAACAGTATGTACAAGAGTAAGATCAACAACTAATTGTATTAATACTATTCCTTGTATTTATAGATATGGTAAAGCATTTATTAATGGAGGCAATGGAGGATTAGTTGATCCAAGTATAATTACAAGTTCATTAGAAGGAGGATTTGGAGGTGCAAGTGCAAGTTAGAATTATTATTCAGGTAGTGGAGGAGGATATTCAGGAGGATCTTTTGCATTTGGTGATGATTTAATAACTAAAAAACATTTATATACAGGTGGTGGAGGAGGTTCATATTCATTTAACGGATAGTTTACTAAAGTTGGATATAATATTGGAGATGGATATATAAAAATAACTTTAAAAGCAATTGACAAAATAATATAAATAATATAAATATTATTATAATATATTATTATATATATTATTATAATATATTATTATTTATATATACTAATGATATATTATAATAATATTTATATTATAATATTATTAATAATATTATTTTGTTTAATTAATAATATTAATATAAGCTATATTGAAAATTTTAATGATTGTAAATTATTATCTTGCATAAATGGTTATCAAAATATTAATAATTCTTGTATTCCTTTATCATTATATACATTTACAACATTTACTTTTTCAAATTGTAATAAAAATGGTTTTGATGGACCAACTTTAATTGATTGTAAAGAAAAATATATTAATTATGAATGGACAACTAATACAAATTATTTTAATATGATTAAACAAGGTATACAAATTTGGACTGTTCCAAAAACAGGAAAATATAAATTTACTGTAGCTGGAGCTGGTAATGGTAGTTTAAATAAATTATATGGTTGTGGAATTATAATATCTGCAATATTTGATTTAAAAATTAATGATAAAATTAATATATTAGTTGGACAAATTGGTTATTTATTTATTTCTGGTTTTAAAACAGCATCAGGTGGTGGTGGAACATTTGTAACAATATCAAATATAGATAATACACCATTAATTATCGCAGGTGGAGGTGGTGGATTTCCAACAGATTTATCATCAGTTGATAATACCAAAAAACCATATGAAACTATTAAATATATATTAGATACATCAAATGCAAATTTTACAACAAGTGGTCAAATAGGTATGGATGGTTATTATAGAGTATCATCTAGTGGATCAGATGGAAATGGTGGAAGAAGAATTAATAATAATGGAGCTGGAGGAGGTTTTTTAACAGATGGTGGTTATGATAGTGCATTATCATGTATTCAAGGTAGTGTAGACGAGAATAAAACATGTCAAAGTGATATAAATAGAAATGGAAAATCATTTTTAAATGGTGGAATTGGTGGAATATGTTCAAATTGTGAGAATAATACAATAATATATGGAGGTTTTGGAGGTGGTGGAATTTCACTAATGGAAGGAAATGGAGGTGGAGGTGGATATTCAGGTGGATCATCATTATCTGGTTGTGTTGGTGTTGGTGGTGGAGGAGGATCTTATATATCTCCAACTTTAGCAGATAAAGATAGTATAAAAAATATTGGATATAATTATTTAAATGGATATGTTATAATTGATTTAATATCATAATATTAATATATATATAATTATAATTTATATAATAATGCAAAAATTAATTGGTGTTCATAATCCACTTAAAAATAAAAGTTTATTTGAAAATTTAAATGAAATTATGAAATATGGAGGTAATTTTATTCAAATATTTATTGGATCTCCTTCTAAATTTTATCATTCAAAATATGAATTTATTAAAAAATATAAATTATTAGCTCCAGAAATTAAAGAATTTAATAATATTAATAATACAAATATAATTATTCATTCAAATTATATTAATAATATTGCATCTTCAATGCCATTTAATAAACAACATACTGAAAATAATGAAAAAATAAAATTATATATTAAAATTATATTACAAGAATTAGAAATTGCACATATTATTGGTGCATTAGGTTGTGTATTACATTCTGGTAAATATATAAAATTAGATATAAATGATGCCATCAAAAATATGTATTATTCAATTAAATTTATATTAAAAAAAATAATTAAAAATAAATGGAATGTTAAATTATATTTAGAATTAAATGCTGGTTCTGGATCAGATATATTATTAACAAATAATTCTTTAAAATCATTTATTTCTTTTTATAATAAATTTAATAATAAATATAAAAAATATTTAAAATTATGTATAGATACTTGTCATTTATTTGTATCTGGATATGATTTAAATAATAAACAAAAAATTAAACAATTATATAATGAAATAAAAAATGAAATAAAAATAGAAAATTTAGGATTAATACATTTTAATAATAGTAAATATAAATTAGGAACATGTATTGATAGACATGAAAATATAAATGATGGATTTATAAAAAAAAAAAATTTATATTATTTATTAAAAAAATTTAAAAAATATAATATACCAATAATTTTAGAAACACCAAATGATTATAAAAAAATATTAAAAAAAATACTATAAATCATATATTAGAATAATATTTAAAATTATATTTCTTTAAATTAATTTTTACATTATATTTTTTCATTAAATTAATTTTTATATTATATTTTTTCATTAAATTAATTTATATATTATTAACTTTAGAAAAATAAATAATAGTTATTTTAATAATATTATTTGAAAAATTATTCATTTTATTTTTAAATAAATAATAAATTTATATTATATTATAAAATTAATTATCTAAATATATATTTAAAATTTATTATATTATAATTTAATTATAATATAATAAATATAATAAATTTATCATTTATATTAATATAATAATGTATTTCAATTCTTTTTGATATTATTAATGATAATATCATATTCTTTTTTTAAATATTATTTATATTAATTAATTAAATTAATTTTTAAAATTGTTATATTTAATAATGAAATTTTTTAATTATAATTAATTTCTTATTTTTATATCATTTTTTAATATAATGTATTTGTTTCATTTAAATTAATTAGACTAATTAATTATTTTTAATATTCTACTTTATCATTAAATTTTTTAATATAATCTACAAAAAATATATTATATTTTTAATTTGCATCTACTATATACTAATATATTAATCGTAATCTTTACTATTATTCAATTGTAAATTATTATATATTTGTATTAATATTATTATTATTAATTATATCAATATTATCTTCATTTATATCATCAAGATTAACATTTGTTTATTAAATTTATATCATTTATTAGTAATTAAAAATTAAGATAAATTTATAAATAATTATAGTATTTTTTTATTAAACTAATTATAGTATTTTTTTATTAAATTAATTATAGTATCTAAATAGTAATATAATAAATAGTATAAAAATTAATTTTAAATAAAAAATATATTTATAATTATTAAATTTCAATTTTTTTTATTTAATTTATTATTAAAATGTAATTAAATTTGTTTTTATGATTATCTTTTATATAAGATGAATAAAATTGATAATATAAATAAAATAGATAATTTTGATAAATTAATTCAAAATGATGTTGAAAAAAAATATGATAAATATAAACAAATAAAAAAAAAATCATTTATACAATATTGTTTTCCTGATAAATATGAATTATTAAACTAGCAATTATTTCTTCCTGAATATATTAAAAAAAATTAGCATAATATATTATTATATCATAAAATTGGAAGTGGTAAAACTTGTACATTAATTAATATAGCAGAAAAATTTAAAAATGATAAAAAAATTTATATTGTTATTCCTGCAAGTTTATATAATAATTGGATTTATGAATTATATAGTTTATGTACAGGTAATACTTATATAACTAATAAAAATAGAGAATTATTAAATAAATTAAATTCTAATTCAATTGAATACAAAAATATATATGAAGAAACAATTAATAAAATTCATAAAATTTATAATATTTATAGTTATCATATGTTTGTTAAAAATTTACCAAAATTAAATTTAAATAATTCATTAATAATATTTGATGAAATTCATAATATTATTAATGAAAATCAAAAAGGTTCATTTTATAATAAAATTAATAATAAATTACAAAAAACAAAAAATAAATTAATTATTGCAAGCACTGCAACACCAATGTATAATTCAATTTTAGAATTACCAATCTTAATTAATTTATTAAAAAATGAAAATGAAGATAAATTACCTATAAATAAAAATTTTACAAATTTATTTTTAAAAAATAATAAATTAATTAATGAAGATAAATTAATTAATATGTTAGATGGATATATTTCATATTATGAAGGAGCACCTGAATTTACATTTCCATAGAAAATTATTAAAATATTAAAATGTAAAATGTCTGATTTTTAGTATAATTCTTATAAAACAGTTCAAAAAGAAAGTATGAATTAGGATTATGATACTTTATTTGATTTACCTAATAATTTTTTTATTAATTCAAGAATGACATTAAATATGGCCTTTCCAAATAAAAAAAAAGGATTTGATGGATATAAATCTATTACCAAAAAAATATTGAATAAATTAGATACTTTTTCTTCAAAATATTATACATTATTTAAAAAATTAAAAAAAAAAGGAAATTGTTTTATTTATTCCAATTTTTTAGAATATGGTGGTATTTATACCATTCAATTATTATTAGATTATTTAGGTTATAATAATTTTAGTATTTAGGGATCTGGAAAAAAAACTTATGCTATTTTTTCTGGTGATGAAACATCTGAATATAAAAATATGATCAAAGAAACATTTAATCATTATGATAATAATGATGGAAAAAATATTAAAATTATTATTGGATCCCCAAGTATGCGTGAAGGAATTTCTTTATTAAGAGTTAGATATATTCATATAATTGATCCATACTGGAATTGGTCAAGAATGGATCAAATTATTGGAAGAGGAGTTCGTTATTGTTCTCATAAAGACATGCCCAAAAAAGAAAGAAATGTTAAAATTTATATATATATCGCAAGAGGATCTAATAATGAAAAAACAATTGATGATTATATATTAGAATTAGCAAATGAAAAACAAAAAATAATTAATCAATTTCAAAATACATTAATTACCTCGGCAATTGATTATAAATTATATTGAATTCTCATCTAATTTTAATAAATTTGATTTTCAATTTCAAAATCAAAAAATTTATATATATATATATATTATTTCAATTTTTTTATACTTGATATTTAAAAAAAAATTGAAATAATATATTCTTATGATATTCAATTAAATAAAATATAAGTAAAAAAATACAATATTATATAAAATATACCTATAATTTTAAAAACCTTAAAAATCTCTATAAATCAAAAAAAGTATCATGTAGTCAAATAATTAAATCTTTTTTAATGAACAAATTGGATAATATATTATTTCAGAATAATATAATTAAAAATTATTTTAGTCACTAATACAACTTGAAAATGTTTCTTAAATTTAAAATAAAATTCTTGCTTTAATTTTAAATAAATAAATATTTTTAAATGACAACAAATAGATTAATTATGAATCAATTGAAATTTCAATAAAAAAATTTGATGTATGTACAATTTATTTTAAGATAGAATTCTCTTAATTTTCTAAATAAAGTTGTGAATAAAATTATCAAAATCAAGGACACAAAAATTAGTTTGATAAAAAAATTTAAAGTTAGGAATATTCAAATTAGAATTCTAACTCATTTCATTAGAAAAATTTTTAAATTTTCTAAACGTAGTAAACAATGTTGAAAACAGACTAATACAAAGTCGATGACACAAGAATTGGTTTGATGAAGGAATACAAAGTCGAGGACACAAGAATTGGTTTGACAAAGGAATACAAAGTCGAGGACACAAGAATTGGTTTGACGAAGGAATACAAATTAAAAAATGATAATTATTAGATTAAGCAAAATAATAATTAATTTGATAAAAAAATAAAATGTGTTGACATTTATTAATAAAATGGTTTGTTTACTATCTAAAATAATAATTCTAATGATTTAATTTAAGCATCTTTTTTTGGAAATAGTATTAAATTATAAAATAGAGAAATATAAGATCTTCTTTTGTAGTTTATTTCAAATAATTTAATTAATTTAATTAATAATAAAAATGATTCTTTCAAAAATTTAGAAATAGATCAAATATTAATTTCTAAATCAAATAAATAACTCATTAGTTTTAGTATTAAAAAATAATAATAAAATAATTTAATTTAATTTAATTAATAAAAAGAATCTAAAAATTTAATTAAAGATAACAAAGTCGAGGACACGAGAGTTGGTTTGATGAAGGAATACAAAGTCGAGGACACGATAGTTAGTTTGATGAAGGAATACAAAGTCGAGGACACGAAAATTGGTTTGATGAAGGAATACAATTTAAATTAATTAAATTAATAAAATTTATCATTATCTTAATTTTCGAAATTAGATTTTGTATAACCTAAAATTTCTAAATTAGATTGTGTAGAATCTTTTTCAATTTCAACAAAAAATAATAATTAATTTGAAACAATTGATGAATAAAAAGATCGATTTGAACAAGATGAATAAGATGAATATGATGATTTATATTAATAATATTTAGATCAATTAGAATATGAATATGATCATGAATTTGAATTTGAATAAAAAGAATAAGAATAATAAGAGTAATAGGATGAATTTTATAAAGAATTTTAATAATAATATGATCCAGTTAATATCTAAGAAAATGAAATATAATATGATGAAGAAAATTAATAATTGAAATAATTTATAAATGGAAAATTTGAATAATTTTAAATAAAAGAAAACGAAATAACTTGTGCATATGGATAAAAATATATTTTTAGAAATAAAAAATTTGAAATTGTTTCTGAAACTATTCCTTTAATTGAAGATCTTGAAAAATTAGAAGTTATTTCTCCTAAAAAAAAACTTACAATTATTTCTTCCAAAAAAACTGAGACAAAATCAAAACAAAATTTGAATAATTGAATACTATGTAGTTTGCATTCATTTACTAATATTTGACAAAATTAAAGTTTTGTTTTTATTTTTAATTATTTAATATATTATTTTATTTTATTTTAATATATTTTACAATTAATAACCAAAATTTTTTATTTTATATAATTTTATAAAATTTTTATATAATATATTTATTTCATCACACCATTTATCTTTTTTATAATTACTCTATTTTAATATATAATTACTACTACTAATATATGGTTTTGTCATCATATGATTTTTTTCATCAATATATCCATATAATGCCATACCATATACATTTGGTATCATAAATACTTCATATGAATCAATAAACATTGTTGTAAACCAATTATATATTTCTTTTGGATGAATTAATGATATATTAAAATAATTTGATAAACACATTAATCGTTCTATATGATGACAATATGCATAATTATCTATCTTATTTAATATATTATCTATATAAATAATATTTGTATTTTTATTCCAAATTTCATTAGGTATTTTTAAATTATTATTATTAAAATAATAATTTGTTTTTAAATAATCTCCATATAAATTATATATAAAATAACTATATTCTCGCCAACCAATTATCTATCTAATAAATCCTTCAATTGTTGAAATATTATTTTTATTAATTTTAATTTTTTTAATTTCTTTTAATATATCAAATGATGTTATTAATCCTATATTTAACATTGGTGATAAACAAGAATGATAACCAATTATAATATTTTCATTTATTCCATCTTCATATTTTCCAAATAAATCTAATTTATTATTAATAAAAAATTTTAACCATTTAATTGCATCTTTTCTATTAATTGGAAATATAAAATTATCTATTTTTCCATAATGATTTTTAAAATTATTTTCTATATATTCTTTTGCTTCTATTATATATTTATTATTTTGATTAATTTTATAATTTTCTGGTTCTTTAATATCTTTTGGATATTTACTTCTGTTTTCTCTATCAAAACTCCATTTATTATATAATGGTTTATTATTTTCATCTATTAAAATATCATATTTAATTCTTTGTAATTTATAAAAAGTATCATGTCTTATTTTTTTTAATTGTTTATTTATCTCTATATTATCTTCATTACTATTTAAAAACATTGGTGATTTTAATAATTTGATATTTTTAAAATTATTTTCTAATTTTTTTATTATTTCTTTTTCTATTGGATCATATAATACTATTTCATTATATTTTATTTTTTTTATATTTTCATATATTTCTTCTTTTTTATTATATTCTATATAATTAATATTTTTAAATATTTTTTCTAATTCATTATAATAATACTTCATAGATGAACGATGTAATATTAATTTTAATTTATGATATTTATATTTTGAAAAAAAATATTTATCTTCAATTAAATAAATAATATCATTCTTATTAATTACTTTTTTATAATATTTAATATCAAATAATTGTGTTGGATATATTAAAATTATATTATTCATATTTATTATATTATTATAATTATTTATTTTATTATTATATAATAATATTAATATTTTTCATATCAAAATATGTCATTCTTAAAGTATTACCAACTTTTTCTAAAAATGGTTGAGTAAAACCAAAATATTTATCAAAATGATAATCATCATAATTATGTAAATCATTATTTATAGTTATAAAAAACTTTTGATTTGATAAAATATTTTCAATAATTTTAACATATTTATTTTGTAAAAATTGAATATCATGATTTTTTTTATTAATAAATATTTTTAAGATTTTTTTAATTTTAAAAAATAATAAATATTTTAAAATATAATAAGAAAATACATTCGCATCTTGATAAAATGTTATTATTGAATTATTAATATCAATATTTTTAATATTACTATATGATAATAATCTAATTACTCTTGAATTAGTATATGTTAATTCAATAATTATATTTTTTAAAAAATTATTATAATTTCTTGAAATTAATAATACATGTAATATTAATGCAATACATTCAACATATGGTTCATTAATATTAATAACATTATTTAATTGATAGATTGATGATTTAATCAAAATTTTATTATTTTTATAATTATATAATTTTTTAAAATCTTTATTATAAAAATGTATTAATTCATGTATTAAAACTTTAGTATATTCTTCTTTTCTAATAATAATTATTTCATTATTTTTTGTATTTATTCCAGAATTAATATTATCAAAATCTAATTTTTTTTCAAATACTTTTTTTTCATCTATCATATAAATATGAATATTTAACTTCTTATTACATTCATTCAATTGTTCAAAAAATTTAAATATATAAATAATTTTTTTAAATTCATTATCTAAATTTTCTATTGTATTTACATATACATAAATATCAATATAAATATTATATTTTAATTTAAAACATTTATAAGAAAAAGTTTTTTGTTTATATTCATTTGATAAATATATAATATTATTAATAATATTTTTATTATTTATTTCTATTAATTTATAATTATTATATTTTTTATCAATATTATTTTTAATTTTAAATAATTTTTTTATAATATTTTTAGAACTTGAAATATATTTTTGATAATTCATATATAATAATATTATATAATGTTTAATCGTATTCTTTAGTCAAACCAACTTTCGTATCATCAAATTTGTATAAATTTTTATTATGATATCTTATAATTTAATATGAATAATATTAAAAAAATACCAAATGAAATTAAATTAAAAATATTATATAATAAAAAAATTGTATTAGATATAATTATAATAATCTAGTCATAATAAATATAATAATTATGACTTTATAAATTAGTTATATATAAGGATCACTACGTGCTTTGCACTTACTCACTTCGTTCGACAAAACTAAAGTTTTGTTTTTTAAATATATAAATTAAAATAAAAATAAAAATTAATTAAAAACAAAACTCCAGTTTTGTCGAACGAAGTGAGCAAGTGCAACGCACGTAGTGATATTTATTAAAAAAACAAACTATGATTACCATATCAATAGAAAAATAAAATGTAAAAAATAAGATGAATAATCATTGTAATCAGATAATTTATTATAAAAAATATATAAAGAAAAAAAAATTTATTAATGTGATAGATGTAATAAAATATTTCCATAAAAAAGTAATTATGATTTTCATATGAATAGAAAAACATCATGTGTTAACTATTATAATAATTAAAAAATTGGAAATAATTAATAAATTGAAAATAATTCAAATAATTAATAAATTGATTAGATTTAAAATAATTAAATTGAAAATAGTTAAATTGAAAATAGTTAATAAATTAAAATTATTTCAAATAATTAGATTGAAAATAATTAGATTGAAAATAATTAGATTAAAAATAGTTAATAAATTAAAATTAATTAATAAATTAAAAATAATTAAAATTAATAAATTGAAAATAATAAAATTAAAAATAATAAAATTAAAAATAATTAATAAATTGAAAATAATGAGATTGAAAATAATTAATAAATTAAAAATAATTAAAATTAATAAATTGAAATTATTTCAAATAAAGAATATTAATTAGTTCCATAAAAAATAAAATTAGAAGATGAATAAAAATTTAAAGATCTTGATAATAATATTATTGAAATTGATATTTATGGTGAAAGATAAATTGATAAATGTTATTTTAGTGTTAAAGATATTTCCAAATATTTTAATTTACCATTATTAAAAAAAGTAATATTAAATAATAATCGAGATGGTTATTAATAAAATATTCATTATAAATATTTTATGAATTTATTAAGTAATAGCATCAAAGATTCCAATACTTAAATAATTTAAAAACCTAAGTTATTTTTAACATATTTTGGATTAATAAGAGTATTATTTGTTTCTAGATCTAAATAATGTGAAAATTTTTAATAATGGATTATCACAATTTTATTTACTGTATAATTAGGATCACAAGAATAAAAATATTAATTATGTTCATAATTAATTGGTATTCCTGTTAATATTGTAAGATCTGTGTTAAATAAATCTGGAAATGAATTATCTGTTATATATATATATTCATTAGGTAGTGCAACTAATTTATAAAAATAATTTAATATTTCAGATGATAATATTTAATAAGATGATTATATATGTAAATTTGGATTCAGTAAAAATTTTGAAATTAGATCTCAATAACATGAATAATAAACATTTAAAGAATATAAGAAAGATATCAAATTAGAATTATTATATTTTGAATAAATTGATGAAATGTTTATATCAGAAGCAGAAGTGTAATTAAAATAATTTTTATAATAAAATTGTTAATAATTACAGAATGAAAAATTTAAAGAATTAGTTATCATTAATAAAAGCAAATTTTCATTAATAAAAAAATAATTTGAATAATTAGGATAAAATTATAAAAGTCATTATAAATAAATAGAATATAAAATGAAATAATAAAAATCTGATAATGAATTATAATTATTATAATTAGAATATTAAAATTAAATGTAATAAGAAAAATATGAAAAATAATTATAATAAGAAAAATATGAAAAATAATTATAATAAGAAAAATATAATAATGAAAAATAAATATAATAAGAAAAATATGAAAAATAAATATAATAAGAAAAATATAATAATGAAAAATTATAAAATAAAATTAAAGAAATGGAATATCAATTTAAAATTTCATAATTAGAATAATAATTATTATAATAAAAAAATTGATCTATTATATTAAATTAATTATTATTATATTTATATATATATAATTTTTAAATTATATTTATTTTTAAAATTTTTAATAATACTAAAAATTATAAATTAATATTAATATTAACATTATGATTGAACGTAAATGTTAAAATTGTTTAAATATATTTATTAAAAAACAAATTATGATTACCATATTAATAGAAAAATAAAATGTAAAAAATAAGATGAATAATCATTGTAATCAGATAATTTATTGTAAAAAATATATAAAGAAAAAAAATTTATTAATGTGATAGATGTAATAAAATATTTCCATAAAAAAGTAATTATAATTTTCATGTGAATAGAAAAACACCATGTGTTAATTATTATAATAATTAAAAAATTGAAAATAATTAATAAATTGAAAATAGTTAATAAATTAAACTTATTTCAAATAATTAAATTGAAAATAATTAGATTGAAAATAATAAAATTAAAAATATAAAAATGAAAAATTATAAAATAAAATTAAAGAAATGGAATATCACATCGCGCTTTGCGCTTGCTCTAAAGAGTTTGACAAAACTTCAGTTTTGTTTTTATAATATGATAAATATATTAAAATGATTAAAAATAAAAATTAATTAAAAACAAAACTTCAGTTTTATCAAACAAAATGTGTAAGTGCAGCGCACGTATTGATACTAAATATCCATTTATTTGATCAATTATTTGAAAATATTTTAATTAAAAAAAATTGAAACATTAATTATATATACATAATAAAATTTATATTATATTATAAATAAAATATAATATAATATAATATAATTTAAATTTCTATTATGATTTATTAGTGTCATAATTGTTTAAAAATATTTGAAAAATTAGGTAATTATAAAAATCATATTAATAGAAAATTTAAATGTTATCCAGAAATTTAATAAAAATAATAAATTGGATAAATTTAATATGAATAATAAATTGAATAAATTAATGAAATTAAAGAAACAAAAATTGAATAAATTAAAGAAAAATAAATTAAATAAATTAAATAATATAAAATTGAATAAATTTTATAATCAAAAATATATTCATGTTCAACATGTCAAAAAATATTTTTATTAAAATAAAATTATTAAAAACATCTTAATAAAAAAGTTAAATGTAATGTAATTATTTAATATAAATAAAATATTAATTAAATAATTGAATTAATTAAATAATAAAAAATTGAATAAATTTAATAATAAAAAATATATACATGTTAATAATGTCAACGAATATTTTTATAGTATTGTAATTATAAATATCATATTAATAAAAAAATATCATGTAATTTTTAAAATAAATAAATTATTTCAAATAATTAAAAATAATAGATTAAAAATAATGATTAAAAATAATTAATTGAAAATAATGATTAAAAATAATTAATTGAAAATAATAATTAAAATTAATAGATTGAAAATAATTATTAATTTTAATCAATTTAACAAAAAATTGAATTAGAATGTAAATAAAATTAAATTTAATTTTTATCAAATGAAATGAATAATTATATATAATATGATAATATTATATAATAATAATAAAATAATATTGATGATTTTGATATTACATAATATTTAAATTTATGAAAATAATATTATTTTAAATTAATATATTGATTTTAATTAATATATTAAAAAAAATATAATTAAACAAAAATTTATATTAATTATTAAATATTATAAGATAATTGTATTATTTTTATAAATAAACTAGTGATATTTAATTATTATTAACTTATATATACAAGTTATATAAAGATAGTATACTATATACATATATATAATATAAATATAATAATTAAATACATCATATAATATAAATATAAAATGGTTGAATATATATGTTAAAATTGTTTTAAAACATTTAATAAAAAATCTAATTATGATTACCATATTAATCGAAAAATAAAATGTCAAAAAGTTATTCCAAATGAATAATAATTATAATTATAATCTGATAAATTATTATAAAAAATCTATAAAGAAAATAAAATTGAAGATAAAAAAATAAAAGAAAAGAAAGAAAAAAAAATATATTAATGTGATAAATGTCATAAAATATTCACATAAAAAAGTAATTAGGATATTCATATGAATAGAATAAAACCTTGTATTCCTTTGTCAAACAACTCTCGTTCCTTGACTTGTGTTGATAATTAATAAATTGATAATAATTAAATAATTGAAAATAATTAAATAATTAAAAATAATTAATAAATTATTTTAAATAGTAAATAATATTAATTAGTTCCATAAAAAATAGAATTACAAGATGAATAAAAATTTAAAGATATAGATAATAATATTTTAGAAATTGATATTTATGGAGAAAGATAAATTGATTCATGTTATTTTAAAGTTAAAGATATCGCAAAATATTTTAATTTACCTGGATTATAAAAAGTTTTAATTGATGAAAGAAATAATTATGATGAAAATAAACATTATAAATATTTTTAATAAAATACAAGTGAAAGTGTTTAAGACTCCAGCTAGAAAAAAAATTAGTTATTTTTAACATATTTTGGTTTAATAAGAGTATTATTTGTTTCAAAATCTAAATAATGTGAAATATTTTAATAATGGATAATTAAAATTTTATTTACTGTATAATTAGGTTCATAAGAAGAAAAATATTAATTAGGTTCATCTTTAATTGGAATACCTGTAAATGTTGTAAGATAAGTATTTAATAAATCTGCAAATGAATTACCTGTTATTTATTTATATAGTCTTGGTTGTGCAAATATTTTGAAAAATTAATTTAATATAACCAACGACGTTTAATAAGAAGATTATTTATGTAAATTTGGATTTAGTAAAAATTTTGAAAATAGATCATATTAACATGATTAATAAACATTTAAAGAATATAAAAAAGATATTAAATTAGAATTATTATATTTTGAATATATTGATCCAATGTATTTATCAGATGCTGAAATATATTTAAAATAAATTTTAAGAGAATTATGTTAATAATTACATCATGATAAATATAAAGAATTAGTTATAATTAATAAAAGTAAATTTTCATTAATTAAAAAATAATTTGAATTAATTGGATAAAATTATAAAGGTCATTATAAATAAATTGAAGATAAAATAAAATAATAATAAAATGATCATTAATTATAAATATTATAATTATAAAATGAAATATAATAAGAAAAAAATGAAAAATAATTATAATAAAAAGAGAATGAAATTTAATAATAAAAATTATAAAATAAAATTAAAGAAATGGAATATTAACTAAAAATTTCATAATTAGAATAATAATTATTATAATAAAAAAATTGATTTTATTAAGAAACATTTAGATATTTTTTTTAAAATATTTTATTATATTTATTATATTTATTCATTTTTAATATTTTTTAATATTTTTTAATTCATCTTTAATAAATAATATTTATTATTTTAAATCATTAATTTATATTTAAAAATCATTATTATCATCTTTCAAATTATTATTTTTGTTTTATTAAAATTTTATTCTATTAAATGATCTATAAAATATATCATTTTTTAAATTATTTATTTAATTCATATAAAATATGATATGTAATAATGTATTAATTTAATAAATAATAATTAATTAGTTAGATTAAATAAATAATCATTATTTTATTTAATATTTATATGATTTATACCATTTTTTAGTATCATTATTTTCAAAACAAAAATAACATTTATCAGTTTTCATTATACAATCTTTATGAAATATTTTATTACATTATTATTTATTACATTTAACTAATTTTTTATTTTTACAATTACATTTTAATGATTAATAACATATGAAACATAAATCTTCATTTATAATATCTGAATAAAAAACAAGTTTTTTATCTCACTTACGTTCGGCAATTCTGAAGAATTGCATTTATTAAATATTTAAAATAATCATAAAATAATTATAAAATAAAATAATTTTAAATGCAATTCTTCAGAATTGCCGAACGTAAGAGAGACGAAGTTCAGACATCTTTATTTAAAATTACATAAATACATTTATTTTGGTAAACATATATATTTATTTATTGGATGAATAAAACATTCATTATAATGACACATATAATCATTTAATTTGCATTAATATAATTTTTTTTAAATACATATATTTTCTTTTAATGGATGATTATTACATTATTCATATTTATGATATTTATCATCAATTATTTAACATTTATATTATTAAAATTTTTCACATTTATTTTAATCAAGAATACTATTATGGCATTCTTTATAACTATGATTTTTATTTAATTATATATTACATTTGAATTATTATATTTTATTACATTTATTATTAATTGGATTTAAATTACAAATTTAATATTTATGTGTATTTTTTTATAAAATATCACATTAAAATAATTATATTTTTTCACATTTATCTATTTTTATTGGATTTTAATAACATTAATAATTATGACATTTATTTTTATCAATTGAACATCTAATACATACATAATCATGAAATTATTTATTTATTTATTATGAATTTATACATAGATATTTATATTAAAATATTTATTATTTATTTATAATATTTATATCAATATAAATTCTTTATTTATCATATTTAATATTAGAATATTTTATTATTTTTAATTATCTCTTTGAAAATTAATTATATGGTATATAATTATATTATTATATTGTATCCATATTCATAATAATTTATCTTATTATAATATATTATCATATTCTATTTAAATAATAATATTAAAATAATATATAAATTTTATATATTCATCTTAATAATGTTCATCAATGAAAATTTATTTTATTTTATTTATTTATTAATTTTATCAAAATTTAATAAAATATCTTCAATACTTTTATATTCATTTATTTCAATTTTATATTCATATGATTTTTGTAAAATAGCTCGTAGATTAGTTGATATTTTGATTGAATCAATAATTATTTTATTATTAATATTTTCTAGATTCTAAGAACTATTAACAGTAAAATTTTTATTATTAAAATGATTTATTAATTGTTGTTTATTATCATTAAGATTTTTAATATCATTATATTTTTTTTCTATATCATCATATCTAATTATTTTATTTGTGTAATCATCTAATTCTTCTATTATTTTTTTATATTTCCAATTCTTTTTATAATCAGATATGATTGAATTATTATCAGATATTATCGAACTATCAGATATAAATGAATTATTATTTGATATAGATATTGAATTATCAAAATTTGTATTTATTATTTTATCATTTTTAGAATTAGATATAATAGAATTATCATTATTATTAGATAATAATTTATCAATATCATCATATATATTTGTTAATTCATCTTGTTCATAATTTTCATTTTGTTTTTTTTTTTCATTTTGTTTATAATTAGCTATTTGATTATTTAATTCATCTATATAATCTATTATAATTTTATTTCTTGATATTTGAAATGTTTTACTATTTATATAAAAACTATTATCAATATAAATTGATTGTAATCCAGAATCTGGATCTAAAAAATAAAAATAAAAATATTTATCAAATATTTTAATATTAGTATCATTTTCATTTAATTTTTTATTAAATAATTTATATCCATAATTATCAAATTTAAAATCTGAATACATTAAATCATAATTATATAATTTAATATGTAATTTAAATATTTCTTTTATTATAATAATTAAATATTTATTCCATAATTTTTTTATTTCATCAATAAATTTATCATACATTTCAATATTAATATCATTAATATTTATTATATCATATATATCATTATCAGATATATTATAACTTGTATACTATTTTATTTTAAAAATTTTCATATAATTATTTATATTTTTTTCATTATTTATTTTATTATTTTCATCATTAAATATATTTTTTAATACATATCTTGGAATCATATCATATAATATTGATGTTATATCTCCATCCAATTTATCCATAATTACATAATTCTATATACCATTTTTTCCTAAAAGAGGTTGTATAGAATCTTTATCATTATTATTATTATTATATTTAAAAAATTGATGATATTTTGGAAATAGATTTTTATTATTAATTTTTAAAACCATATTATAAATATATTCTTGTGCTCCACATTTCATTAAAATATCTTTTTTAGTTTCATGTAAAAATATTCCACAATTTTGTTGACCATTATTATTAATAATATACCAATTTTTAAAATTAAAATTAGTATTCATATTTTATATTATTATATAATAGTTAATATATTATAATAAAATAAAATAATTTATTTTTTAATCAAATCTTAATATATTTAATCTATAATATCAATATCAACATTAAAAGATCTTTTAAAATTTAATTATTCTAATTTTAATTATAATACATTAATTAAAAAAATTTATTCTTTGTAAATTCTTTGTAATTAATTCTAATATTTTAATATCTAATAATTAATATTCTTGTAATTATAATAATTATGATAATTAAAATATTTTTAGTTATTCAATTGATAAATTAGAATAACTATATATATTTTATGAATATTCAAATTACTTTATTAAATTAGTTATTATAGATAAATAATTTTATTCATTAGTATATTTGACATAATATGGTTCATATTCTTATGAAATATAAATTTTTAATTCTTTTTTTTATAATTATATAATATTTACTTATGAATATTTAATATGTATTAAATTATATTATTGTTGTCAAAAATATTCATTATTATCATATTATAATTGATGATTTACAAATTAAAATGAATTAATTGATTTTTTTTAATTTAAAATAAAAAATTATTGAAAGTATATAAAATTACATCGCGCTTTGCACTCGCACACTTTGTTCAACAAAACTTTTTTCAAACTTTTTAAAGTGTAAGTTTAAAGCACTACATAATATAAAAAAAATTGAAATATTATTTATATATATAATTACTAATATATTATTGAATTTATATATTAAACTATTTAATTTTTATCATTAATTAAATGAATTCAAATAATTCTTTTTAAAAAACTTTTATTTAATTTAATAAATAAAATACAAAATTAATTTATAATATATTATTTAATATTATTGAAAAATATTATTTAAAAAATTATGAAAAAAATTTGTAGATTATAAATAATATTGAAGATTTATAATATAAAAATAAAATGTATTAATGGAATTGTAGATTAATATAAAAACTTTATTTAAAAATAAATAATATTATTTAACAAGAATAATAAATAATATATTCTTGTAAATTAAAATAGATTTTAATAAATTATTAAAATGAATATAAAATAAAAATTATAATGTTAATTAATAATAATTAGTTTGATGAAAAAAATACAATAATTTTAACTATGAATTCTAAATCTATGTTAATAGATAACTGTTATATTATGAATAATAAAATATTATTTATTATTCTTTAAATAATATAAAAATAATTAGAAGAAAATAAATTATTTCTTTAATGTTATAATATAAGTAATAAATTGATATATAAATATAATTTTATACGTCCATATAATATAACAAATGAAATAATTAGTCATTATTGATTTAATACTTTTCATAGTATATATTGATATAAAAATATATTTATTATTTAATTTTAATAATTTATTAAAATTAAATAATAAATATATTTTTATTAATTATTAGTTATATATATATGAAACTAAACATTTAGATGCTGTTGAAAAATGTATAAAATATAAAAAAATTTTTAAAATAGATTTAAATATGTTAAAAGAATTAATAAATGATTATAGAGATTTTTTATGATAATACAAAAATTGTAATGAAATATAAATATAAAAAATATAATGGAAATAATTTTTATATGACTATTTATAATTAATGATATTAAAAAAATTGAAATATTATTTATATATATAATTATTAATATATTATTGAATTTATATATTAAACTATTTAATTTTTATCATTAATTAAATGAATTCAAATAATTATTTTTAAAAAACTTTCATTTAATTTAATAAATAAAATACAAAATTAATTTATAATATATTATTTAATATTATTGAAAAATATTATTTAAAACATTATGAAACAAATTTGTAGATTATAAATAATATTGAAAATTTATAATATAAAAATAAAATGTATAAATGGAATTGTAGATTAATATAAAAACTTTATTTAAAAATAAATAATATTATTTAACATGAACAATAAATAATATATTCTTGTAAATTAACATCATTTTTAATAAATAATTAAAAAGAATATAAAATAAAAATTATAATGTTAATTAATAATAATTAGTTTGATG
>Ga0214919_10003509_pt1 | contig 23618 bp, 12 predicted proteins | sample LL1503_MetaG_FD_177994 | JGI IMG/M metagenome (GOLD analysis project Ga0214919, IMG submission 177994) | Freshwater microbial communities from Lake Lanier, Atlanta, Georgia, United States - LL-1503 | ecosystem: Environmental > Aquatic > Freshwater > Lake | place: USA: Georgia | collected... | reverse complement strand
AAGGGGCAGCGAGGATAGTGAGGATATAAAAAATTACTTTGCTAATCACTGAAAAAATGTTGGAAATGATTTCATGAGATTTGATCAGTTTATTATTTTTAACCTTTTCGTATTTTAGAACAAAATTATTTTTCATGATTTGTTTAAAAGTTAAATAGTTACTTTTAATTTAAAGTTGGCAATCATTTCTTTTTATAAACGAAATTTGCAAATTTTCTATCAACTTCCAATACATGAATAAAAAAAAAGCACTGCTATTCATTTTTTTGCTTTTATCAATCATATTGGTTGCTCAATCCAATAAAAATAACATTCAACCCAATGCTTGTGGAGCTGATAATCTTATTCAAATCTTAAGAAAAAATCCTGCCTTTAGCGCAAACGAACAGAAAATAAATGCACAAATTCGATTGTATAATCTTTCTTTGCAATCTGCAAGAACTATTAAGTATGGCCGAGCAAACGCTAAAAAAAACGGTATAGATAAAAGCAGTTCCGTTTCGCCGATCACTGGCATTATTTTTATCCCTGTAGTGGTTCATATTATTAATTCAAACCCTGAGTCAGTAACCAATCAAATGGTTATTGATGGAATCAAAGAGTTAAATGATGCATTTGCCCACCAAGGAACTTATTCAGTTGATCCGCTGGGTGTCAATACAGGTATTCAATTTTGTTTAGCAAATACTGCGCCCGACGGATCTTTAACCAATGGCATTGATCGAGTCAATTCCTACTACGAAAATATAGATGTTGATTTGGAATCGGGGGCATTGGCAACTTTGACTCAATGGGACCCTAAGTTTTATGCAAATATTTGGTTGGTCTCTTCGATTAAAGGAGAAATACCACCTACAGTATTTGAATGCGGAAGTTGGCAAAGAGTGGGTTATGGTGGTTACGCCTCAGCTGGCGGTGGGTTGGTAGTTAGTAGTTTAAGCGGTCCATTGGTAGCCCATGAAATGGGACATTACTTATCTTTACTTCATACTTTTCAAGGACAGAATTGTGCCAATGCAGATTGTACCCTTGATGGAGATTTAGTATGTGACACTCCACCTGATAGAAGTACCAAATCTTCTCCTTGCAATAGTCCAGAAAACTCTTGTAATACGGATACTATTTCTGGGCCTTTCACTAAAGATATGCCTGATAATATTTCCAATTTCATGGATTATGGTAGCCCTTGTCCCACTGTTTTTACACAGGGCCAATCAGATAGAATGCATGCATTTCTTACTGTATTTAGTGGGGGGAGTTTATTAAATAGTGATCGATGTAATTCGCCCTGCAACGGTGCAATTATGGCAAAGTTTAATTGGTATTCAAATTCACATCCGGTTGTGGGCGATGTAGTTAATTTCAACAATACCTCCACGGGTGCTTCCAATTATGAGTGGTATGTAAATGGAGTGTTGGCCGCTACTACGCAGGCTTTTAGTTATAAAGTTACTACTACTGCAACCTATGTAATTAAATTGCTTGCTTTTAATGCCTCGCGCACATGTGTTTCTTCTTATACAGGCAATGTGATGGCTGATTGTGGAGTGTTAGCAAGGTTTTCACCTGATAAAAGATTGATCGCATCTGCCAGTGTTATTTATAAAGATCCAGTACTTTTTCAAAATACTTCTTATGGGGCAACCAATTACCAATGGTTTGTATCCGATAATACGGGAGCTAATTTTTCAAACGCGGGTACAACAAAAGATCTATTGTATAATTTTCTGCTGCCAGGAATTTATAAAATAAAACTTACTGCTACCAAAGGTGCTTGTGTGTCTAATTCTGGTACTTATACCTTGACAGTCCTCGATCCAAAACAAGATGGTTCTATTTCAATCTTTGAAGTAAGATGTTATAATAATGATAGTATTCGGGTGGTTTTTGGAATTAATAACAATGGTTACGATACCATTCATGCAGGAGCGGTCGTTGGTTTTTATGATAAATTTCCTGGACTTCCCAATCCTCAAAAATTGAACAATAGCTTTGTATTACCGACAGATATTTTAGGAAAATGTTCTGCTACTTTTACACAAATTATTGGCGTAAGTAAACCCAAACAAGATTCGTTGACATTGGTATTTGATGAAAATAATTTGTTGGACGAATTGAACGAAACCAACAATACTGCCTTTGTACAAAAGTTTCAATTTAAAATAATTGCTACTCCAATTGACACTACGGTATATACCAATTCAACCCTTTCTTTATTAGTACAAAAAAAATCCGATGATCCAATTTCCACTGTTATATGGAGCCCTACCACTGGCCTTTCATGTACAACTTGTGTTAATCCAATATTGAGTGTTACAGATACTGTTTTAATGAAAGCGACAGCAAAGAATGCTTTTAATTGCACTGATTCAGCAACTGCTTATATTAAAGTTTTTCCAATAGATATTAGTTTAGACAGTGCTGGTATAGATTGTTTTAAAAATGATAGTTTGTTAGTTAATGTAAAAGTTTGTTTAAAGAATGGTTATGCAAAGTTGAAGAACAAAGTTGAGATAGAATATTACGACAACGATATAACGCTGGGAGCTGCTAATAAATTAGGATCCGTTTTTCTTGACCCATCTACTGTATTTACCAATGGTTGTGTGGTTACCTCAGCTATTATAAAAATGACTCAAACGCCCAATGTGTCTATTTTTATCAATCGACCTCTTATTCCATTTGAACTGCAGACCGCTAATAATTCGTTACAAAAAAAATACATCCCTTTTAAATTAATTGCTCAGCCTGCTGATTATGATGCCTTTCGTGGAGAAGGATTTTCTGTCAATATTGTTAACCAAGGAGACAGTTACAAAAATCTTCTCTGGACACCTAGTGAAGCATTGAGTTGCAGCAACTGTCTATCTCCGGTGGTTACAACGAATATAAATAGAGAATATAAAATAACAGGATCCAATAAGTTCTTTTGTACCGACTCTACTTTTGTTCACATCAAAACGTATTATCGATCTCATCTAGCATTGCCCAACGTATTTACTCCTAATAGGGATGGTGTCAATGATTATTTTTATGTGATTTCTGGAAAGGAAGTGGCTACTGTTAAAGAGTTTCAAATTTTTAATCGTTGGGGGGAGAGAGTTTTCAATAATAAGAACACTAAACCAAATGAATATTTGGGTGGATGGGATGGTTTCTACAAAGGTAGAGTCGCCGATAACGGAACCTATGTTTACTATATTGTCATCACCTTACTTAATGGAACTACCGAAGAGGTAAAAGGTAATATAACTTTATTTAGATAATTAGAATGTTGAAACGTACTGCCATATTCTTTTTGCTGATTTTAACTTGCATTTGTGCTCATGCGCAAGATGCTAATTTTTCGCAATTTTTTTCTTCGCCATTAATACTCAATCCTGCTAACACGGGAAATTTCAATGGCTCATTGAGGCTAGCAGGAAATTTCAGGAATCAGTGGTCTTCTTTTAACAACGCATTTTCTACGACTACTTTTTCTGTTGATGCTCCTATCTTATTAACCAAAATGGCACCATACAATCGGCTAAGTATTGGATTAAATGCATTGACTGATCAAAGTGGCAATGGACTTTTAAAACAAAATTATTTAGCGGGATCTTTTGCTTTTAAAAAAGGTTTTGATGCAGATGCTAGGCATTCGTTATCGATAGGTTTTCAAGCTGCTTATGGCAGTGCTAATTTCAATAGCAGTCTGGCGAAATTTGAAGACCAACTTACACCGGGTGGTTTTTTATTAACTACAGCGGAGCCTTTACAAATATCAAATACGAATAAGAAAATAGTAGATTTAAATTCGGGTCTTATTTACAATGCCTCTAATGAAAATGGAAGAAGCCTTTATATTGGAGCAGCTGTCAATCACATAGTAGAGCCTGCAACTACTACTTTAAATTCAGATTATCATATTAAGCGGAGGTATACGGTTCATGGTGGCGGGTATTTTCCGGTAGGGGAGAATACTACTTTGCATACCAGTTTTCAATTTCAGCAACAAGGAGATTATAGAGAAATAATTTTAGGGGGTGCTGCGAGTTATTTTATCAATGGAAAATCAACCAGTTACTACGAATTGTATTTGGGTACCTGGCTAAGATACAATGATGCAATTATACCTTATGTTGGCGTTGAGTACAATTTATTACGTTTTGGATTTTCATATGATATCAACTATTCATCCGATAAAACTGCAGGTGCTTATTATCGGACTGCAGAGTTTTCAATCATTAAGGTATTTAACAATAATAAAGAAAATGTAATTAATTGCCCGAAGTTTTAATGCTTCGCTGTAGATAAATTGCGAATCAGTTTTTGTGTTTTTAGCATTCGAAAAAGTCAGCAAGGTTCCATTTTATTCAATCTCATAATTTTCGATAGTTTTTTTATTTATATTGAAACTCAATAAAAACGTGTGTTTCATCAGATTTTTTTACAATTAATTAAGTAATTATAAAATATTGAATTGTGTCAATGTTAAACTATTGTGATGCTTGTTTACTTAGCAAGTTGTCAATTTTTTTTATATAACTTTGAAAAGTTTAGCTCTGATATAAAAAAATTCTACAGAAATTAAACTTAAAATAAAAGCAATAACAACTATGAAATATCTCCTCTCAATTCTGTTAAGTATAGTAAGTATTCAATATTGTTTTTCTCAAATTGATCTTTTGCATATCAATCAGATACAAGTAATTGGTTCGCACAACAGTTACAAAAAAGCGATTGACCCTTTGTTGTTTAAGATGCTGAGTAAAAGGGATTCTGTATCCATGAGTAAAATTGAGTATAGTCATGTATCGTTGACAGAACAATTAAATCTTGGATTGTGTAATTTGGAAATAGATGTTTATTCAGATACTGCTGGCGGCCGCTATGCGCATCCGAGAGGATTGGATTTGGTGCCAGGCCAACCTGCTTATGATATTGATGGAGTAATGAAGCAACCTGGCTTTAAAGTTTTTCATATTCCCGAAATTGATTTTCGCAGTAATTCATTGACATTTAGGCAATGCTTAGAAGAATTGAAAGCATGGTCTGCTGAACATAAAAATCATTATCCGATTTTCATCACCATGAATGCAAAGGACGATGATATGAAAAGAACAGGATTTACAGCGCCTGAAAAATTTACTTCAGAAATCTATGACGCCTTAGATAAAGAAATCATTACTTATCTGGGCAAAGAGAATTTAATAATTCCCGATCAGGTAAGGGGTAAATATAAGACCTTAGAAAGCGCTGTTACTGCGGGCAATTGGCCTTCATTAAAACAGGCAAGGGGTAAATTTATTTTTATACTAGATGAAGTAGGTAATAAAATAAAAACCTATGTTGAAAATCATCCATCATTAAAAGGGCGGATACTTTTTGCAAATGCTGAACCAGGCTCACCGGAAGCAGCCATATTAATTCGAAATCGCCCGCAAGACAGTACCATTAATACCTTGGTAAAAAAAGGGTATTTGGTTAGGACAAGAGCAGATGCCGATACAAAAAATGCTAGAGAAAATAATCGTTCCGATTTTGAAGCTGCTTGTAAATCAGGGGCGCAGATCATCACTACAGATTATTATTATAAAAGCACTCATTTTAAATCTGATTACAGTATCAGTTTTGATAGTGCAACTTATTTTCGTGTCAATCCGATATTTAAAAAGTAAGTCTTATTTATTTCAATTATCCTAGCACCTTGTTTCTAAAATAAGTACAGTTCCTAAAAAGCACTCATTTTTTATTTGTCATTCTTAGGAATTATTTAAATTTATTTGAGAGCAAGTTGATTATAAATTGGATTGTTGACTCCAAATAGATACAAAAAACCCCACATTTCTGTGGGGTTTTTATTTGTTGTGTGGTAAAACTTATAGATTTATTTTGCTTTCGTTGCAATGTAAATTCCTATTCCAATTGCAATTACTAATAATACAGCTAGTGCAATTTTAACAGCGCTGTATGGCCTTTCTCCTTGTACTTCACCTGTTCTTCCATTGATAATAAAGCGATAAACTTTGTCATTGTAACGGAATGCACTTAACCAAATTGGTAAAAGAATGTGTTTGAAAGTGATATTATTGTATACTGTATTCACTGAATCAATTTGTTGCTTATCACCACCAATATTTCTTCGAATGCTTTCGCGAATTCCATCATCCATTTTCACTTTTGATTTTTCAAATCCTGTTTTCACATCCACCTGATAGCTTTCAGTTCTAAATCCGCTTAAATATTTATCATTGTATTCAGTAAGATTTTCCAAATCCCAAGGCTCTAATTCATCCGTATATTTTTCAGGCAAAGATTTACTTGCCAATATTACAATATCGTCAAAATTATTATAAACCTGTCCACTGGTATAAGTCCAACGCGTTTTAGTTACTGTCCTTGTTTTCGTTTCGGATTTTCCATTTACAGTTTCAGTATAGGTTTCAGTAGCAGAATAGTTATCACCACGCTGACCTTTATAATTACTAACCGTATTAGAATCGTATGTCCAATAGGGAATATACATACCATTTAATTTATCTGCATTATCAACATATTGCTTCAAATCATTTGGTGCAAACCATAAACTTTTAACCCAATTTTTGAATTCATTAAAACCTGATTTTTGATCGACTTTAAAAGGGAGTAAATAACTAGGCTTGATAATACTATCCACTGTTCCGCCTGTAACAACGATTGGAGAAGCGCAAAAAGGACAGCTATCTGAAGTTACATTGGGTTTTAAAGTAGAGGCTGCTCCGCAATTACCACATTTAATGGTAATAATTTCTTGCTTTTCAACATTGCTGTCATTCTCATTCAAGAATTTTTCAAAATCAATTTCTTCCACAACTGTTGGTTCGTCCGAAACTTTAATTTCGTTTTCACAACCGCAATATTCACATTTCAAAAGAGATGTTCCAGGAGCAAATTTGAGCAATGCGCCACATTCTCTGCAGTCAAGCTGGTTACTTATTTCTTGTGTTTTTTCTTCATTCATATTGGATAGTTAAAAATAAAAAAATTAATTTTTATAATGTTGGAGGTAGCGGTGGAGGAGCTGCAGCAAATAATTTCGCAATCTCAGCTACCTGTTCAGCAGCTGCCCATGCCGCCATTCCGTTTTTCCAAATCATGGTTTCTTTTTGCAAGGAACCTTGTTGAATCATTTGTCCCATTACTTGTTCTGTAAAAGGACCTGTTTGAGCACCATTCACAGCAACAAAAAATTGAGCAGAGGGTGGCGGTGGCGGCGGAGTATTATTTTGAAAATTACTATTTTGATTTTGGTTTTGGTTGAACATATTGTTGTTCATTTGGTTGCCCATACCCATTCCCATACCCATACCCATGCCAGCTCCCATAATTCCATTCGGATTTTCTGCTGCTTTTTCCATTGAAGTAGCTGCTTGATATTGAGCAAATGCACCAAGATTTCCAATAATTCCTATACTGCTTCTTTTATCCAATGCGGCTTCAACTTCAGGAGGCAAAGAAATATTTTCAATCAACAATTTGGTTACTTCAATTCCCAATTCTTTAAATTCAGGGTTAATTTTATCGCCAATTATTTTAGATAGTTCATCATAATTAGATGCCATATCTAAAACAGGTATTTTACATTCAGCAATTGCATCCGAAAAACGAGTGATAACTACATTTCTCAATTGCTCGGTAACTTCTTCGGTGGTAAAACTGCCATCTGTTCCAGCAATTTCTTTTAAAAATATTTTCGCATCCACAACGCGAATTGCATAATTTCCAAATGCGCGAACGCGAATGGGTCCAAATTCAGGATCACGTAACATGATAGGGTTTTTAGTTCCCCATTTTTGATTCGTGAATTGTTTGGTATTTATAAAATAGACTTCCGCTTTAAAGGGACTATTGAATCCATATTTCCAACCTTGTAGGGTAGAAAGTATTGGCATGTTTTGTGTCTCGAGTGTATGCATTCCTGGTCTGTATTCATCCGCCATTTGGCCTTCGTTTACAAACACAGCTACCTGAGATTCACGCACAGTCAACTTTGCACCCATTTTAATTTCATTTTGGTATCTTGGAAAACGCCATACCATTGTGTCATTCGAGCTGTCGGTCCACTCGATGATGTCTACAAATTCGCCTTTTAATTTATCAAATAATCCCATTTTATTTTAATTTTTTAATGTTCTCAAACATAAAACATTTGAATTAAATATTCAAAAAATTGTAATTAATTCCATAATAAATTTAAAGTTTCAAGAAGAAATGTTTAATTTTTGAAGTCCTATCGGTGTAATTAATTAGACAAGAGGTTTGAGTTTTCTTTATTCTTGTTGTTGGTAGTCTTTGTTTAATTTTTTAAAATCAATAACTTGAGAGTCATTTACATTCCTACTTATCTAAATTTAATTACATAAACCGATTTTAAATTTTTGTTCATATGAAAAATGTTTTTTATGTATTCTTTCTTGTAATACTATGTATTTTTAGCGCTTGTAAATCATCTGTAGAATGGACAAATTATGGAGGCAACAAAGCCAATAACCATTATTCCAGCTTAGCTCAGATCGATACCAATAATGTTTTGAGTTTAAAAAAGGCATGGGAATATCATACTGATGATGGAGACGATAAGTCTCAAATTCAAACCAATCCTTTAATTATTGATGGAGTATTGTATGGCGTTTCTCCCAAACTTAAATTATTTGCATTAGATGCAGGTACAGGCAAGGAGCGTTGGGTATTTGATCCAAACGACAGTAGTTCTTTTACCGGAAAATCGATGAGGTCTTTTTCGATTAACGCATGCCGGGGATTGACTTATTATAAAAATGGCAAAGAGGATCAACGACTTTTTTATTCAGCCAGCGGATATCTTTATTGTAACAATGCATTATCAGGTAAACCAATCAATTCATTTGGCATAGAAGGGAAGATAGATCTACATCAAGATTTAGGTGTAGAAGCAAGTAATTTATATGTAGTATCTACTACTCCTGGAATTATTTTTAAGGATTTATTAATAGTCGGCACTAGAGTTTCTGAGGCTTCTCCTGCAGCACCAGGGCATATTAGAGCCTACGATGTTCATACAGGAAAGATGCGTTGGATTTTTCATACGATTCCTTATCCCGGTGAACCAGGCTTTGAGAGTTGGGAAAATAAAGAAGCGTATCAACATATTGGTGGTGCCAATGCTTGGTCAGGATTTAGTTTGGATGAAGCAAAGGGAATTGTTTTTGCTCCTACTGGTTCTGCCGCCTATGATTTTTATGGAGGTAAAAGATTGGGAGATAATTTGTATGCCAATTCTGTGTTGGCATTAGACGCTTCAACTGGAAAAAGAATCTGGCATTTTCAAACAGTTCACCATGATATTTGGGATAGAGATTTACCTACCTCACCTGTATTGGTCAACATTACAAAAGATGGAAAAAATATTGAAGCGGTGGTGAGTGTCAGTAAGAGTGGGTTTATTTTTTTGTTTGATCGGGTAACCGGTAAGCCTATTTATCCAATCAATGAAACGGTTGTTCCAGCAGTGAGTGAATTGGTAGGAGAAAAGCCTTCTCTCACTCAACCTATTCCTTCTTTTTTTAAACCATTTGCTCGTCAAATATTATTAGAAAAAGATTTGAATAATCTTGTACCCGATTCTTCTTATCAAGATATTAAAAATAGGTTAGCAACTTATCAAACGGGAAATATGTATCATCCACCTTCTAAAGCTGGAACGATTATTTTCCCTGGATTTGATGGAGGTGCTGAATGGGGAGGACCCGCATTTGACCCTACTTCAGGAATCCTTTACGTGAATGCCAATGAAATGCCTTGGGTATTAACGATGGTGGATGTAAAAGAAAAGCCGCTAAAGTTAGAGACGAACTTGCAGGCGGGAGAAAGATTGTACAAATCAAGTTGTATGCCATGTCATGGAGCTGATCAAAAGGGTGCTGGGAATTATCCAGCACTAGTAGATATCAATAAAAAATACAGTGAAGAACAATTTACTGCTTTGTTAGCTGGTGGAAGAAGAATGATGCCTGCTTTTTCACAATTATCAGTTGCTGAGAAAAAAGCGATCGCAAGTTTTATTTTAAAAAATGAGATAGTACAAAAAGAAAAATTTCTTGCACCAGTCCGTGCTGTAAATGAGTGGGACAATCTGCCTTACACTGCCACTGGCTATAATAAATTTTTGACCAAAGAAGGTTACCCTGCGGTTGCGCCACCGTGGGGAACCTTAAACGCGATTAATTTAAATACAGGTGAACTGGTTTGGAAAGACACATTGGGTGATGTTCCTGAATTTAAAGCGAAAGGGATTCATACGGGTACTGAAAATTATGGAGGACCAGTAATTACAGCAGGCGGATTGCTTTTTATTGCAGCCACTAAGGATGCAAAATTTCGCGCGTTTAATAAAAGAACGGGGAAATTATTATTGGAGCTTGATTTGCCGGCGGCTGGTTTTGCAACGCCCGCAGTTTATGAAAAAAATGGAAAGCAATATGTGGTAATTGCTTGTGGTGGCGGAAAATTAAAGGCAAGTTCAGGAGATTCTTATGTTGCTTTTTCGTTGGAAAAATAAGGGTATATATCCGTATTTTATTTTTTCAAATAATAAAATTTCATCTTTAACTAAGTTATACATTATAAAATATAAATATATTTTAAAACATTAAAAGTAACTAGTTCATAAGGTGATAAATAGTACTGACAATTATTTAACCTTTTATAAATTTTATTAAAAAGAGGTATAATAATTTGATTTCAATATATCTATTCAAGTTATTAAAATTTAAATTTTTCTATTTCGAATAGAGTCAATTAAATAATGGCTACTTTTAAGGTTCAGTAGACAGGTTAAAAATTTTATTCCAATAATCTTTAATACGAAAATGCTCAAAATTATAAATCTTTACATTCTGTTTTTTTTAATAATATTGTTGAAATTTAGCAGTTCGTATGGTCAAAAAGTTTTTACTTTAAAAGATGCTTTATCTGAGGGAACAAAGAACTACGGAATTATTAAGGCTAAAACAAAATACGCTGAAGCTTCTAAGATTGCTGTTCAGCAAGCGAAGAGAGAAAATCTCCCCAACTTTAGTTTAAGTGCACAGCAAGATTTTGGCACAGTCAATGGACAATTTGGGCCATTGTTTGGTTTCAATGGCTTAGGTGTTGCGTCTTCGGGTCCTGCGCTTGCTCAACAAAATAACAATGCAGCATTTGGCGCATCTTATTTAACCAATTTTAACTGGGACTTTTTTGCATTTGGCAAGGCGAAGCAGAAAGTAAAAGTTGCAGAAGCGATGGCTTTAAAGGATTCCAAAGATCTTGACCAGGAATTATTTCAGCATAAAATCAAAATCGCTGCAGCTTATTTGAATTTGATTGCAGCTCAGCAATTGAAACGTTCTTATGAAAAAAATCTTAATAGGGCTGATACTTTTCGACGCATTGCCATTGCGAAAGTATTGAGTGGAATGATACCAGGCGTAGATTCTTCTCAAGCCAATGCGGAATATTCTTCTGCAAAAATATTATTAACTAAATCAATTGACCAGGAAGCTTCTATCTCAAATCAATTGTTTCAGTTAGTGGGAATAGCTCCTCAAACTTATAGTTTGGATAGTTTTTTTATCAATAGAATTCCGAAAATTTCTAGTGATTCGATCGCTTTCCAAAAGCATCCATTACTTCAGTTTTATAAAAGTAGAATAAATGCTAGTGATGCACAATCTCGTTTTATAAAAAAGAGTTCCTATCCAGTATTTACAGCAGTAGGGGTAGTTCAAGGAAGGGGGTCTGGATTTAAAAGTGATTATCTCGTCAATCCTTTAGACTTTACTAAAAATTATTGGTCAGGTATTTCTCCTACCCGATCAAACTATTTGTTGGGAGTAGGAGTAACCTGGAATATTACTCAACCTCTTAGGATATCTCAACAAGTTAAATTTCAGAATTTAATTAGCAAAGGTTTACAAGAAGAGTATATTCTTGTAAATCAACAAATAACTGCGCAATTGCAATTATCGGACATCAAAATAAAAAATGCTCTTCTCATTTTTCAAGAGGCACCAATGCAAATAAAAGCCGCAACAGATGCTTATATTCAAAAATCAGTGTTATACAAAAATGGGTTAACAAATTTAGTAGACCTTACTCAAACACTTTATGTATTGGTGAGGGCTGAGACGGATAGGGATATTTCTTATAACAATGTTTGGCAGGCTCTATTGTTAAAGGCTGCCTCCGCTGGTGATTTCAGCCTATTTGAAAATCAGTTTTAACATATAACTGGTTATTAATTGAAATAATTTTACTTCTTTATGAATTTAATTCGTTTTGCATTAAGAAAGCCCATCACCATTTTAGTACTGGCAGCAGGGCTTTTGTTTTTTGGTATCAAAGCATTGAACACAATTAAGATTGACATCTTCCCTAAATTGGACATGCCGGTTATTTATCTCTCTCATCCATTTGGTGGGTATACCCCTTTGCAAATGGAATCTTTTTTTACTAAACAGTATGTCAATATTTTTCTTTTTGTAAACGGTATAAAAAGTATTGAGACAAAAAATATTCAGGGACTTACTTTAATGAAAATTAACTTTTATCCTGGAACCAATATGGCTCAAGCTGCTGCGGAAGTGAGTTCTTTTGGAAATAGGGTTCAAGTGAATTTCCCTCCTGGCTCAAGTCCTCCCTTTATTATAAGATTTGATGCTTCCACTTTACCTGTAGGACAATTGGTTTTGAGTAGTACTAAAAGAACGAATAATGAACTATTGGACATGGCAAATATTTATGTTCGATCTACTTTTACTACTGTACCTGGTTTAATTGGTTCACCACCTTTTGGAGGTAATATAAGAACGGTAGTTATAAAAGCTGATCCAGAATTATTAAGATTGCATAATTTAACGCCGGATCAATTGGTGGAAGCAATGCGCGTTAACAACCAGCCAACACCTTCTGGGAATGTGAGAATGGGAGATAAAAATTACATTACTCCAGCGAATACAGTGATTAAAAATATCAAAGACTTTGAAAATATTCCTCTATACAAAGGAGGAGTTCAGAATTTATATTTAAAAGATGTTGCTACTGTTGAGGATGGGGCCGATGTGACTTCTGGGTATGCGTTGGTTAATGGAAGACGCTCTGTTTATATAAGTGTTGCAAAAGGCGCGGATGCTTCCACCTGGGAAGTTGTTAAGAATCTAAAGAAGGCAATGCCAAAAATGCAAGCTCAATTACCAGCAGATGTAAAATTATCTTATGAATTTGATCAGTCAACTTATGTAATCAATGCTGTTAAGAGCTTATTAAGTGAAGGTATAATCGGTGCAATATTAACAGGACTGATGGTGATACTTTTTCTGGGTGACTTAAGAGGTGCGCTGATTGTTATTTTAACCATACCTACTTCTATTATTTCTGCGGTACTTTTTTTAAATTTATTTGGACAAACGATTAATATAATGACCTTAAGTGGTTTGGCACTTGCCGTTGGAATTTTAGTGGATGAAAGTACGGTGACCATAGAGAATATTCATCAGCATTTAGACATGGGAAAGCCTAAAGCCCTTGCTATCTGGGATGCTTGTAAAGAAATTGCTTTCCCTAAATTATTAATTTTATTTTGTATTCTAGCTGTATTTGCGCCTGCATTCACAATGGGTGGGATACCGGGCTCTTTATTTTTACCTCTAGCCTTAGCAATAGGATTTAGTATGATTGTATCTTATTTTCTTGCTCAAACATTTGTACCAGTAATGGCCAATTGGATTATGAAAGTAAAGCATCACAAAAATTCTGATGGAAAGGAGATGACAGATGGTGAAGAGTTTACTGCAGCTGGTCTAGACGCTGCAGGTGAAGCAGATACCTGGAGTCAGAAAGAAATTTTAATAGAAAATAATAGCAAGAAGCAAAAATTGAGTCTATTTGAAAAAATCAGGAAAAGGTATCTGAATTTTATTACTAGGATGATGCCTTATAGAAAACCAATTGTAATTTTTTATCTTCTATTGGTTTGTTTTGGTGCTGGTTATTTTATTACTAATATTGGTCATGATGTGTTGCCTAAAGTCAATGGCGGACAGTTTATGGTGAGAATGCGTTTACCTGATGGCACCAGAGTGGAGCATACTGAATTAACTACACTTCAATTGATGGATAGTATCACCAATATTGTTGGTAAAGAAAAAATTTCTATTACCTCTGCTTATGTGGGAATGCATCCACAATTGTTTTCAATGAGTCCTGTTTTTCTTTGGATGGCTGGACCGCATGAAGCTGTTTTGCAAATTGCCCTTAAAGAAGATGTCAAAATTGATTTGGATGAGTTGAAAGATCAAATTAGAAATACATCTAAGTTGATAGACAATCGTATTAAACTTTCTTTTGAACCTATTGAATTAACAGAAAAAATATTAAGTCAAGGTTCACCCACCCCAATAGAAATAAGGTTTTCTGGAAGAGATAAAAAAGTAAATGAGACTTATGCTAGAAAATTGATTGATAAATTAAACAGAATCCCCTATTTGCGGGATGCGCAGATGGGCCAATCGATTAGTTATCCCGCCATCAATATTAATATTGATCGGATAAGAGCAGCGCAATTAGGGGTAGATATATCAGATATTTCAAGGTCATTAACTGCCTCAACTTCTTCCTCTAGGTATGTTGAAAAAAATACTTGGATTGATGAAAAGACAGGTGTTGCCTATGCGGTTCAAGTGCAAGTGCCAGAAAATAAAATGACTAGTAGGGAAGAAATGGGAGAGATTCCGATTTCAAGAAATTCACCTAGACCATTATTAGGAGATGTGGCTACTTTTTCATTGGATACAACTTATGGGGAAACAGACAACCTTGGTGCATTGCCTATTTTGACTGTTACGGCAAATATGTTTAAAAAAGATTTAGGAGGAGCTGCAAAAGATGTCAATAAAGCGATTGAAGATCTTGGAACTTTACCTCGCGGGGTAAATGTAGAATTGATTGGATTAAGTAATACTTTGAATGAAACACTGGATAGTTTACAAAGCGGATTAATAGTAGCGATCATAGTAATATTTTTGATGTTGGCTGCTAATTACCAATCGTTTAAAGTTTCAGCGATTATTTTAACTACGGTACCAGCTGTATTACTGGGTTCCTTGTCATTATTGATATTGTGTGGGTCGACTTTAAATCTACAATCTTATATGGGCATGATTATGTCGGTGGGGGTTTCAATATCCAATGCAGTTTTATTAATCACCAATGCAGAGCAATTGAGAATGCACAACGGCAATGCGATTCTTTCAGCAAAAGAGGCTGCAGCATTGAGATTGCGTCCAATTGTGATGACAGCTGCAGCAATGATTGTTGGCATGGTACCAATGGCATTAGGTATTGGTGAAGCGGGAGATCAATCCTCGCCACTTGGCAGAGCAGTTATCGGTGGTTTATTTTTATCTACTTTTGCAGCTTTGTTTATTCTTCCTTTGGTTTTTGCTTGGGGACAAGGAAAGGCATCTACTGCAAGCGTTTCATTAGATCCTGAAGATGAAGAGAGCTCACATTATATTTCTTCACTTCACTCTACACAAAATTTAAAATAACCTTTGTATATGAAATATATTTTTGCTTTGAGCACTTATGTAACTAAAATAATGTTTGCAACGGTTGTCATTAGCTTATACAGCTGTGATAGTGAAAAGAATCAATCCGTCGACAATGAAAAACCAAAAGTTGAAGTTGCTAAGCCCCCTAATGTCGAGGCTTTTATTTTAACAAAAAGTGATTTAACCTCTTCGATAAAAATACCAGGAGAATTGATTGCCAATCAGCAAGTAGATTTATATGCTAAAGTAAATAGTTACATTAAAAAATTGTTGGTGGATGTTGGTTCAGAAGTAAAGGCTGGACAGCTTCTTGCGGAGTTAGAAGCGCCAGAAATAAGTTCTCAGTTATCTGCTGCAAAGTCTAGATTAAATTCACAGGAAGCAATATATTTTGCTAGTAAGGCAACCTATGATCGTTTGTATGAAACCAATAAAACACCGGGCACCATCTCTAAAAACGATTTGGATCAAGCGAATGCCAAACAGCTATCCGACTTTGCACAATTAGATGCAGCTAAATCAATATATCAAGAGATATTAACTACCATCGAATATTTAAAAATCAAAGCTCCATTCAGTGGAGTGATTACCAATCGAAGTATGAGTATCGGTGCCTATGTGGGGCCATCAGGAAAGGGGTCTGATTTGCCTTTGTTCACATTAAAAGATCATAGTAATTTAAAATTAGTTGTAAGTATTCCTGAGGCATATACTGCTTATATTAATACTGAAAGCGAGGTGGAATTTTATTTGAACTCAATTGCTGGAGAAAAGTTTCATGCAAAAGTTGCAAGATTAGCTGGTTCTTTGGATACTAAACTTCGTTCACAACACATTGAAATGGATGTGATCAACAATAACAAGCAGTTAATACCGGGTATGGTTGCAGAGGTTACGATTCCGCTCACAGTAAATGCCAACGCCTATAGTGTGCCTAGTTCTGCTATTTTAAATGCTTCGATTGGAGTGTATGTCATCTCCGTTCATAATAATTTAAATCTTTGGGTACCCATCAAAATCGGAAGAACCTATGATGGCAAAACAGAGATATTTGGTGCCATTCAAACGGGAGATACCATTCTCACTCGAGCGAGTGAAGAGATTAGAGATGGGGTTGTTGCGAAAGGTTTTGTGATTAAATAGTTTTTCTGCACTTGTTTATTTTTCCTTTCAATTTATAGGGCTTCTATGAGTAGTACCTTATCTTTTTTCTTCTATTGACGATGGAGAGCTTGTTCTGTTAATCTGGAGTGACCATTCCAGTCTTTTTAAAGCGGAATTTAAAAAAAAATAACACTTTGAGGTATGTTTCAATCAATAGTTTGCTCTTAAATTTGGTAAGCTTATATTTTATTTTTTAAGATCAGTATAAATTAGCTTGAAATCAAATTCAGCATTCATTTAGTTTTAAAAAAATCCCCATATGAAAAGGTTAATTATTTCCCTCCTAATGTTACTGACAGTTAATTTTACTTTAAAGGCCCAGGCACCCCAAGGTTTTAACTTTCAAGGTGTCGCATTGGATAACAATGGCTTTGTAGTGTCTTCGAAATTGGTAAGTCTCCGTTTTTCTATCTGCACGGATAGTATTGGTAATACTGTTAGCTATAGTGAAACCTCCAATGTTCAAACAGATAAGTATGGCCAGTTTACTGTTGTAATAGGAAATGGTGTTTCTGTTAGTGGAAAATTTGCTTCTATTAATTGGTCATCGGGTAGTCTTTATATGAAAACCGAAATTGACATTGCCAATACAGGGAAGTATGTGGTTACTGGATTGTCACAGTTATTGTCGGTACCGTATGCTATGTACGCTAACTATGCCGAAAATAAATATTTGAAAGTTGATATTGCTGGTCGAAATACAGGTATTAGTGATAGTGTTTTAATGAAACACACCACTGCAATAGATAATACTGCTGTGGGTTATGCTTCTTTAACCAATAATACTTCAGGTCGATTGAATTCATCTGTCGGTAATTATTCAATGTATAACAACTCTACTGGTTCCAATAATTCAGCTTTGGGGGTAGGAGCTTTGAATAAAAATTCCACTGGGGGGGCTAATAATGCTGTGGGAGTAAATGCTCTATATTTTAACACAACAGGTTCTTTCAATAGTGCCTATGGCAATAGTGCATTATACGGAAACACTACTGGTACAGGGAATACTTCTATTGGTTATAATGCTATGTATGCAAATTCAACTGGGATCTTTAACACGGCAAGTGGTTATCGTTCTCTTTATTTTAATACTACCGGTTTTTCAAATACTGCAATGGGTGTAAGCACAATGTTTGCAAATACCACTGGATCAAGAAATACAGCATTAGGTGACAGTTCAATGCTAAGTAATACCTCTGGATCATATAATACAGCTACTGGTTATTTATCTCTATCCTCTAATACCACTGGAGAATTTAATACTGCTTATGGAAGCTATAGTATGGAAAAAAATACCACCGGTAATGAAAATATTGCATTTGGTGGTGAGGCATTTCGTAATAACACTACTGGTAGTTTTAACGTTGCCCTAGGTACGGGTACTTTAGGTAGCAATACAACAGGTGGTGAAAATACGGCTGTGGGGAGAAGGGCAATGAATAATAATACTACAGGTACATTTAATACTGCCATTGGGCAAGCTGCTTTATATGCTAACACAACTGGAAGTAATAATACTGCGATGGGGCGTCTAAGTTTGGCTTACAATACTGCAGAAAGTAATACCGCATATGGTTCAACTTCCCTTAACAAAAATACTACTGGACAAAATAATACAGGTATTGGATATTATGTATTGGGTGGTAATTTAACAGGAAGCAATAACACTGGTATTGGTTATAATGCCGGTTCAAAATTAACGAGTGGCGATAAAAATATTTTTATTGGAAATGAAGCTGGGAATAATAATAGTTTCTCTTCTGCAAGTAACAAACTAGTGATTCAAAATGACAGTTCACTTACGCCATTAATTTATGGCGAGTTTGATAATAAAAAACTTACCGTCAATGGAGACTTGACGGTGACAGGGAAAATAAGTGGGGCGGAAGGAATTCTTTCAGATGCATATGGAAATACTAAAGCAGGTTCTAGCGCGCTTGATAATAATAAAATTAGTTCTACCACCGGAACCGTCGCAATAGGAGATAGTGCGCTAAAATATAATTATGGAAGAGATAATACTGCTATAGGCTCTAGATCTATGCAATCTAAATCTATAAGTTCTGGTGATGCAAACACTGCCATAGGTAATTCATCTCTTTATTCTAATACCAATGGAAGTGCAAATACTTCCTCTGGCTATCAATCAATGTTTAGTAGTACTCTTGGTTTTTCGAATAGTGCTGTGGGTGCAAAATCATTGTATGCAAACACCACTGGTTCAAGAAATACTGCATTAGGTGATAGCTCAATGCTTAAAAATACCACTGGATCTTTTAATACAGCCACTGGATATTTATCTCTTTCTTCCAACACCACTGGAGAATTCAATACTGCTTATGGCAGTTATAGTATGGAAAAAAATACCACCGGTAATGAAAATATTGCATTTGGTGGTGAGGCATTTCGTAATAATACTACTGGTCGTTTTAATGTTGCCGTTGGTACGGGTACCTTAGGTAGTAATTCAACGGGAGATGAAAATACAGCCATTGGTAGAAGGGCAATGAATAACAATACTACGGGTGCATTTAATACCTCTATTGGACAAGCTGCTTTATATGCTAACTCTACAGGAAGTAATAATACTGCAATGGGCCGAACCAGCTTGGTTTACAATACAAGAGGTGAGGGTAATACTGCCATAGGAGCTACTTCTATAACCAATAACACTACCGGTAGTAACAATACAGGTATAGGTTATAATGTATTGGGTGCTAATACAACGGGTAGTCAAAATACAGCCATCGGTTATAATGCAGGGGCAAAATCTACGAGTGGCGATAAAAATATTTTTATTGGAAATGAGGCGGGGAACAACTCCAATTTTAGTGCAGTTAGTAATAAATTAGTGATTGATAATTCTAATCGCCCAGATCCTTTTGTAGTAGGTGATTTTTCATCAAGAAAATTAATTGTCAATGGTGATCCTGCAAGCCTAGCTACACTTGAAATAAAAAATGGAGATACCTATATTTCTAATCCCAATAAAGGAATTATTCTTACTTCACCCAATGGAAGTTGTTGGAGGGTAACGGTTGATAATGCGGGAGCCTTGTTAAGGACATCCGTTGCTTGTCCAAGTTCTTTGAATCCAAAATTGGGAGATGTTTATCAAGGGGGAATAGTGTTTTACATTGATTCAACAGGTGAGCATGGTTTAGTAGCTGCTGCTACAGATCAAAGTGCTGGCGGAACTGGTTGGGGTTGTAGTTGTACTTTAATTTCAGGATTAGATTCCACCTTTGGAAGTGGCAGTACCAATACGGCGGAGATTGTTAGGCAATGTGCCAATGCAGGCATTGCGGCCAAAGAGTGTGATGCATTGGTGTTAAACGGATACTCAGACTGGTATCTTCCCTCTAAATTGGAGTTGGATTTAATGTATACAAAACTTAAGCTGAATGGCTTGGGTAACTTTTTAACGAATATGCCTTATTGGTCTTCCACTCCTGCTTCCTATGGTAGTTGCGGTGCTACTGGTGGAGCATGGACTAAAAATTTTGGAACAGGTGTAAATATTGCAGATGCCAGAAACGGGTATGCTGGCACAGGAGCTGTTAGAGCAATTCGGTCTTTTTAAAAGTATAATATAGATACATTTATGTTTAAAAGTATACTTTGCTTATTACTAATAATTATCTCTTTTGGAAAACTGGGATCACAGTCCTTGCAAAGGTCTGCTATTTCATTTTATGGTCAATCTGGGATTAATTTGAAGGCTACTGCTGGTCAAATTGCCAACGGATCTTCTTCCAATAATTCCAATAGTTATGTAATTGGTTTTCAACAACCATTGAATTTTAAAATAAACGTCGGCCTTTCTATTATATCAGATACTGTCATTTGTGGTAGCAATAAATTAGTAATAAAGTCAGGTGCCTGTTTTACCTACCAATGGTTTAAAAATGATACTGCAATGGTGGGACAACAAACTGATAGCATTACCATACTTTCAGCAGGTGTATACAAATTAGTGGGTAGCGATGGATTGAATAAATATGATACCAGTAAAAATATTCGCGTAAGTTTTGTTCCGAAGCCTGCAAAACCTACTTTAGCCAAAACTTTAAAGGACACAATTCTATGTTTTACTGATTCGGTTCGTTTGAAAGGCAACCTTGTGTATGAAAGATATCTATGGTCAACTGGTGATACCTCCAGTAGTATACTTATCAATAGTCCAACATCGATATTTTTGAGAGGGGCTGTAAGAATAGGTTCTACTTCAAATTATTGCTACTCTGATTCTTCTAATATAATTACTGTAAGAAAAAATACAACGCCTATTCCATCACTTCTTCGAGTAGACGATAACCTTTATAGTACCGATTCACCTAATTACAGATGGTTTATGAATAATTTGGCTTCGCCAGTTTCTGCCACGAATGTTTATAGAATTCTTTACAAAGGATTTTACGCAGTGGAGACTAGTGTTGATAAAATTTGTTGGTCAAGATCCAAAGACTATATTGTCCTAAATGGTCCAGCATCTTTAGATCAGAAGAGTTATTTGCTCAGTGCATATCCTAACCCTACGAGTGGATTTTTCTATCTGCAAGCCAAATTAGATAAAAGATATAGTGGCTATATGGAATTGTCAATTGTAGATCAGACAGGAACTTCAAAATGGAACATTAAGAAATTTGTATTTAATGAGAACAATATTCGACTGCCAATTAATCTAAAACTAAACAAGGGTAGTTATTCTATCCAGGTTAAAATAAATGGTTATAAAACACAGGTTATTCAAATTATAGCTTTATAAAAATGAGAGGGAGCTTTTACATATTGATTTTATTTTTATTGTTGCAAAGTTGTACGAAGGAGTTTGTACAGACGGATCCACTTACAGGGGAAGAGGTACAATTTTTAACAACCAAAGATTCTGCTACTTGTCTCATTTCTAAAATCAGGCAAATTAGTGGAAAAACATCTTTCAATAGACTGGAATATCAGCGTGACAATGGAAATAAAATAATGGGTTTAAATTATTATGATAGCATTACCAATACTGTTGATTATAAAGTAAGTTTTCAATATCGTGGTGATACCATTGTAATGGGTAATGCTGAATGGATGGTTCAAGATCCCAAAACAAAGAATATTAATCAATACTTTGTGCGCGATACTTCCAATGATTTATTTGCTGACGATATTCTCTATGAATACAAATATGATTTGAATGGAAAATTGGTTCAGAAATTGATTTACTATAACTATTCGACTGAGCCCAATTATATTACTAAATATTTGTACGATGGTAAGAATCTAATATCTAGCCAGCTTTTAGCAGGTGACGGAATTACCAAGTTAATGCAGACAGATCTCACTTATGATGTAAATACTACCATCAAGCCTTGGCTTTATCTGTATGGAGATGCTTTTGAAAGCTACCGTTTTATTCAAGGCTTTTCTTTTGGACCAAGATCCACTCTTGCGGTTAAAAAAATTGTTTCTACTATTTACGATGCCAATTATGGAAATGCCCTAGATACATGGACCACCAATTTCTCCGGTTATGTCATCAGTAAGGACCAGCATGTTTTGCAGGTTACTTGTGATGGGGATCTTCAACAGGGGATGGGGTTATTTTTAGGGACTATTCGATTTGATTATCAGTGCAATTAGGGCATTACACTTTAGCTGATATTTATTTTTAAATTCTATTTTTCAACTTTTTGAAATCTTTCCAAAGTGAAGTAAGTAAAGGATAGGTTACCCTGATTCGCCAATAAAGAATTGATATTTAATAAACATAAATGGGATTCGTATACACCCAAGGAATTAATTTTCCTTGAAGCGATAAACTCATTTCAATTCGGTAAGTTCCTTTTTCTATTTTATTTGAAAAGCTAAATTGGTACTCCTTTTCAGCGGAACTGCTGATTGTTTTTCCGTTGTGTATTAGTTTAAATTGCCCAGGTAAAGGAGATATTGCTTTCAAATTTTTTAATGCACCTATTTTTATAGAGTCACCAAGAATACCTGTAATACGATCGTTGGAATCGGTACCAAAAAATTGAAATCCTTTTGCATCGCCTAAACTTTTAAAGGCAATAAAAAGATGACCTTGCTTCATATTTTTACTTAATGAAGAAGTAGAGAGTGTATCCGCAATTACATAGTTGGTTACATAATTAAATCCAGTTTCGTAAGTATCGATGAGTAATTTAAATATCCATCCACTTTTATCAGGAGCACCGAAAAGCCATTTATTCCAAAATTTTACTTCCATCGTATCGATGTTATGTGCATTGTTTCCAACCCATTGAACTTTCCCATCTGGTAAATAACGAGCTCTTAGATTTTGATTTTCATGCGCATCAATAGCAGAGAATCCTACAATTTTTCTTGATTGATTTAGTGAATCCCAATGCTCAAGAATAGGTGTTTGAGGGTTAAAAAATTGTCTCAATGCCCAATGGCGATATTTGCTACCGTTGACCAATACATCGAATAAAATTGGGAGAGGAGATTGGTCTTTGGTATCTGTATGAAAATTATAAATTTCCATACCTTGATAATAGGGGTTAATCCAATTGTGTGGCTCTTCTGTATGCGCATAAAAAATCATTCCACCGTTGGATACAATATTTTTTGAGATAGAATCTTTGTCTAATTTCCAATCGATGATGGCAGGACCAAGTGGCCAGGTGCAAAACCCTTGCTTCTCAGTTCCTGGTTCTATTAATACTCCATCGTAATAACCTCGATAACCTTTGGGCAGCGTATCAATATCGCCATGAGGATGATCGGTGAGAAAAATAAAATCAATTCCATCTTTTTTTGCAGCTGGAATAATGTCATCTAATGTGCCCCGACTATCATGTGATAGATAGCTGTGCACATGCATTACCCCAC
>Ga0214919_10003508_pt1 | contig 23619 bp, 29 predicted proteins | sample LL1503_MetaG_FD_177994 | JGI IMG/M metagenome (GOLD analysis project Ga0214919, IMG submission 177994) | Freshwater microbial communities from Lake Lanier, Atlanta, Georgia, United States - LL-1503 | ecosystem: Environmental > Aquatic > Freshwater > Lake | place: USA: Georgia | collected... | reverse complement strand
TACACCATCCCATTTTTCTTGCGTAAAAAGTGTTTCTGTGAATTTTTGTCGTAACTTGAGTTGCGGAATGTAGCACCATCCATCATTTCCCCAAATCATCGTAACCTTTTTTATCTCAATTGGTTTAGTCAAACTCGAAATAGAGAGTTTTTTGTATTCCATGTAGTTTAACTACGTCAGGTACAACTAAACCCATTGCCTTACGCAAAGGGTCATAGTTTTTTATTATCTCACACAATATAATTGTATCGTATAAAGAACCGTGTAGTTGTTTTTCATCGGGATATCTTGAGAACACACGAAAATATAATTCCTTTAAACTAGGATATTTGTAATCTCTGTATTTACCCGGAATCTTGCACAAATTTGTACTTAATTTCATAGTACATATCTCTCGCGGGAACATTGGAGGTTCCATTCCAAGATCCCAAACAATCGCATTTATTAAAACATTAATATCAAATTCAATATTATGCCCTACAATCATATCACAAGGATCTTCCATAAACTGACGAATTACTTCTGAAAGGTCGTCACCTTTTTCAACAGCCATATCATGGCTTATTCCGTGAATCTTTGTAGATTCTTGCGGAATAGTCCATCCTAAAGGCTTTATAATGTGATTGTGTTCCTTAATAATTTCTGATATTTTACTGTCCATAATAACCCAAGAAATAGACACAATATGTGGCCAGTTGTTAGGTTTGCTAAGTGCGGACTGCTTTTTGTTAATTGGTAATCCTGTTGTTTCTGTGTCGAAAATCAAAAGCTTCATTTCTCTTACCTAAATTTATAGCAATTAAATCCGTTTTATCTAATAATGAATAAAAACGGAACTAAACGTCGCAAACTAAGAAAGGGTGGAAATCCACAAATGCAACATTCAATTTCTCAACTCAAACGTTTTACGCTTCGTGCAAAAGAGGGAAAGCCTTTTCGCAAACTTCAATTTGGTTACAACTTAGGCCGTTTGCAAGAGATGATGGATTCTCAAGTAAGCGGAGCACAAAAATATTGGTGGTCTCCTGTAGAAGTTTTAGTTGAAGATAAGAATTGGCATGGACTTTTAGAGCTTATTGAGAAGTTTCGGGTAGAACGTCTTAAACTCGACTACGATGAATCTACTGTTAATAAAGCTTAAGAACTGTGTAGAAGGTACGTGACACCAGCAAACACCGCGGAGTGAACTATTAGACCATATGTTGTAGGAGAACCGCCCTCGGCAATCTTGAAGAGGCTGGCCGATGAGGGAACGAGCGCTTCTACTACGGGAGCAACTAGACGGTCGACTAGCTTGTAGGTGAACGGCGACGAAATCACAAAGAACAGAAGACCTAGCATAATCGCATGTTTGACTTTTGCACCGAACATCTTTTAGAATACTATTACGAAAATGTTTTTTGAGTTTGGATAATTGCTTGAATCCATTGAGGAATATTTTGAACGACTTCGTGCACAACAGAAATATTTTGCGGAACTCCGTAATGTATATCTAAAGTTGTACTTTCACAAATGTATTGAATAGCAACAACCAGAAAACAGAGGCGAGTTTTCAAAAGAGAGGGTGACCATCGTAAACAATGAATTTTATACAGACAATCAATATATTGGCTTAATAAACCCGATTGTGGCGATGACTTTGCTGCATCTAATACTGCATCCCAAATAATCCATACCGGATGAGCATAAAACTTTGCATCAATATAATCGTTTCCACGAACGCTACAATGCAAATCTGCTTTGTTTTGTTTTTTGTATTGGCTTGCATATTTAAGAATCCACGAGACCCAGTATAGTGAACGTGTAATATCCCTTGTTTCTGGTCTCATACAATAGACCAATTCATTTAATGGAATATATATTTCCAAAGGGTCACGTGGTTTTGCAAGATGGCGCGCAAAGTTAGCAGAAGGCGATTTCAAGTTCTCTTGAATCGTTGATTGTTGAAAATCATGTTCAGGCTTTATTTTTGGAACTGTTGGAAGTTTGTTTTTTCTACATAATGCAAGAGATGATGCAACTTCGCAAATAAGAGTGCGAGCATCAGAATTATTACGAATATCGGTCATTTGCAAAATCCCATATTGGTTCTCATATGTCGCGAACTTTTCATACATACGAACGAGATACAAAAATGAGTTGGGTGCACCCCTATTAATGTGTTTGGCTGCTGACTCAAAGAACGTCTGCCAAATAGAATGTGTTAACCCAGAACACAAAAGTTCCAAAGACCAATAGCATGAATAATCAGCATGACCTAACTTAATATTTTCTTCCAGAACTCGGTAAACGTGTTGACGCAAATGTCCAGAAAATGTAAATTTCTGAAAATCTGCGACTGTTCTCATGTCATAAATATCCATTACTTTGTAATCATTTTATCCCAACCCTAATATAACGAATGAAAGATATTCACAAACGTTTGCTAATGTTTCTGATTGGATGTATAGGAACTCGGAGTTTACTAGTTTATATTGCCAAAACAGTTGATTTACAATACCTCCCTTATCTAGGGTATTTAGCTCTCTTACCTGCTGCTGGATTTATGTATATTTTTGTAACAGGTATTAGGAAAACAGGTCTTGAAGTATTCGGTGAAAAAATATGGTGGAATAATTTGAGACCTGTTCACGCTTTACTATATGCTTTGTTTTCCTACAATGCAATTCATAAAAATCGTGAATCGTGGAAGTTTTTATTAGCTGATGTTGTTTTTGGATTAGTAAACTTTTTGTGGCACCACTATTCTGCGGGAAGTTTTACTTTGTAAAATAACACAAATACTGATACTCTTTTGCGCAACGTACTAAATCTATATTTTCCACGTGTCTGAATCCAGACGTCTTGAAAATATCAATCATACGTTCTTTCGAAGGCATATTCCAGTGGTGCTTATTTTCTCTATATTTTACACCATTATTATCATTTTTATCATAGAATGCTAATGTTTCTTCATATGTTGCATTATCATCATCTTTAGCTTTGTTGAGTTTTCCAACGTATTTAAACTTATCGAAAAACACAGAAGACATTGTTTGGCGTTCATATGAATATTTTTGCAGAGAAAAGGCTGCAAATGGTGATGATAAATCGTGTACTGCATCATATTTATCAGGGTCTACCAAGTGAACAATGAAATAACCACCAGGTTGCAACCATTGATAAGCGTTATCCGAGATGATTTTAGGATTCTTGAATTGATAAATTGAAAATCCAGTTAACACACAGTGTGTCATCGATTTTTGAGGAAATAGATGTACTTGCGTAATATCGCCCTTTTGAAACGTTGCATTAGGAGTGTTCTCTCTCGCTTTTTTCAACATACTATCGGAAATATCTACACCTGTATAATCAACATTTAATGTCTTGAACCATCCTGAATGAGGAGCAGTGCCACACGCCATATCTAAAACATGAACATTCTTGGTATTCCAATCAGCAAGACAAATATCCTGCATAGAGACTTGCTCGTATTTCAACATATCCTGAGGATTCCATAGCAAATCATATATGCTAGCATATACATCGTCATAAATTTCTTCAGGATCTTCATATGTTACAGAACCTTCATTTTCAAATCCTTCTTGGCTTGAAGACCAAAGCGTGAGACCATACATTAAAAATACAAGCAAAGCAAGAAAAATGTACGCCGCATTCATTTGTTATTAGCGAAACTTTATGTTGTAGTAGCACTTACGCTAGGGAGTATACTTTGCTTTGGAACCATGAATTTTGAGTAACCGAGATAGATAGCAATTACAATCAGAAAAACAATAATTAAGTCAATAAACATAGAAATATATTGATTTGAAGAAGATTCTGTATAAGGCGTTCCAAAATTGAGTTGATTTAGACGACTTAATACATCGGCCTTATCTTTTTCGGAAATAAGTTCCTTTTTCAAAAAAGCATTGCTTTCTTTATCAGAACTTTCCTGAGCTTTTAAATTATTTGCAAGATTGACAAAAACAGACTGGGCCTGTTTTTCGCCTTTGAGAGCATTATATTGTGTATTATACGAACTTACTACAGGCTGCACTTCTTGAGTAGCAATCCGTTGCTTTTCGCTATTCAACCATCCCTGACCGTTTAACAATGTATAATATGCAATTCGAGCCTGTTCGTAACCTTCAGGATCTTGGTCCTGATTATCGGTTGCAGTATCCAAAGCTGTTTTAAGAAGAGCAAGTTGTTTTTGTTTTTGACAGTCTAAGTCACAAATTGTAATAGGTGGAGGCGGAGGTGGTGGAGGCGGTGGTGGAGATGGAGGCGGAGACGACTGTTGATTACCCATTACTTATTACATATCAGAGTTTTCAAGACCAATCAATGTACAAATAAGTCTTCATAGGGTCCATAGTTATGATTGTACCCGGAAACCGTTCTTGAAGTTTGGAGATGATTTGTGAAATATTATCTAAAACTATACCGAAAATTGGACCACTATATTCTGCGTTATTATATAAGTCGCTTGCTGTAACTTTTAACATTCGAATTGGATTTCTATATTTTTCTTGACCAGCGATTCCGATTATTTTAGACGTTAAATCTTCTATAATTCTGGAAATAAACTTTCTAGTCTTAAACTCTTCATACTCCGCCTGAAAATTTTGTAGACGTTCGCGCGTAATTGGAAATTCCATTTGATATTTATCAAACACGCTGTAACAAATCCGTTTTTAAAGTTATTGCCATTCCAACTCCAATTACTACCAAAGCAACCCAATGAACGTATGAACCAAGTATAAACGACAAAGATAAATATACTATCATCACAGCGAATAAAGTTAGAATAGTGCCAATCAGGATGGGTTTTACGTTGTTAATTTGGTCGAGTTCTTTCTGAGTTTCCATAATATTTTCATTCAACTTTCCTATTTGATTTTTTGCATTTTTATTGGTATTTTTGTCTATATTAAACATTTGTCGAAAAAACTTAACAACATCCTGCACTTGCTTGTTTATAATCATAACATCTGTCTCCCTTTCAAATTTGTTTTCAAGTTTATTCACTATATCGTCCCGTGTTTTATCGATAGGATTAACTGTATTCATAATTGTAGTATAATCCGGTTTCTGAGCACGAGTGAACACATTACCTAGAGAACCAGGAGATGCGGTTGTCATCCATAAGTGACCAGATTGTGAATCCACATTTATGTTTGTTGGTGTTAATCCCTGAGTATACATAGGACTCAAAGTACCATCATATTGAAATGCATTCTGTTTGGAATCTATACCATACAATGTACCGTCCGAACCTTTACCATAAATGCTTCCATTTACATTCGAAATAGGTTGCCATGCTGATTGCAAAGTTTCATCTGTTTGCATAGCTTGACCGCTCAAATCTTTTCCATACAAAGTTGAATCATCAGATGAAGTTATAGTTACTGTTGTGTCTGTAGTAGTTTGCCAGTTTGGCATAGTGCAAGGTTTTGGACATTTTTGTTTTGCATTTGATGAATCCTGTGCCCAGATATAAGTGTGAGTTGAAAAAATAGACTTAGCAGCAAAGGGTACAGGAATAGTAGTTCTTGTTCCTTGGTTTGATGCTGGTGTTACTAATAATCCTATGGCTCCCGCAGTATTCGTGTATAAAATATACACATTTGCACCATCTGTAGTCAGATCCAAAACAGTTGACACCTGATTTGCGCTCAAATCGACTAAGGTCCAATTTCCTGTGCATGGTAGTTGACATACATACACATTGCTTCCTGAATTGTAACCCCATACAAATCCTCCTGCAGATGATGATGCTTTTGTTAGACCTCCCGGAATGTTAATCCAATTTAATACAGATGATAGTTGTGTTGTCACAATACTATCAATAGTATTTGATGCTGTGTCATATTCCGTCTGAAATGTTGACATGTTATTCTTTTTCAGTTAAAAGATTCCGTCCTTATTTTTTACCAACATAAACTCCATAACTCCACTTGTAAATCCTCTTGATAAGCGGTCTCCATTGATGAACGGTTTTTTGGACTGATTTGCAGTACTCAATGAGGTTGCACAAGTTTCTTTTTGGGTTTGACCCCATATAATTGCTTGTCTACGCAATGAGGCCGTTCTACTAGATGCATCACCTAATGCCATACTACCATTTACTCCTGTATTATCACGACCACTCCGAATGATTGGCATTTATTTATTAGTAACAAAAGTAATGGACGTAAAGAATTTTCAAGATTCTAGAAATGCAGAGTTAGAGGCGTTTAAAAAACAGTATACCTTCTTAAAGACCCATTATTCGTCTGTATTATCATCTGCTATTAATGAACCCGACCCTGAGAAACAACAAACACTTATTTCTCAAATCCAACAAATTAATTCGCAATTAACAAATGAAGTTCATGGTATATTAAGTATTTTAAACAAAGGTGATACAAAGTTTGACCCAAAGCAACTTGACGATTTAACTAACGACCTTATTCAATACCAAAAAGATTATGACGAACTAGAAAAGTCAAAAGATAAGGTTGCAACGTTAAAAATTATTGCAAATACAAATGCTACAAGTTTGAAAAATGCAACTTTAATGTATTATCTTTATATTGTAGTTCTTTCAATAATATCATTGTATTTGGGTTATTTAGTCGTAACAACGTCATGGAAACAATCAATAAATTCATTAATGTCTACATTAAAGACAGTCCAAGGATAGTTGCTCCCAAAACTCCAAGCATAATATATTGATTTGTTGATATCATTGGTGGAGAAGGTGAAGGTATTGATTGTTCATTACGTATTCTCTCTGCTGCGATATCATCCTTTTCCATAACAATTCCTCTCTGAAGTTTTCGATTCTTTTGTTGAAGGCTGTTTAATGTTTGTTCAACTCCTGACTTGTAAAAATCAGAAATACTTGTTTTTTCTGCATTTACTTCTTGCTGAAGTTGTGCAATTATTGAATCCAAAGCTTGTTGAGCTGAGACATAACCCGATTGATATGACGGATTTCCAGTAATCTTGTATTGAACGTAATTAGAATTATAACTCTGGATAAGAGAATTGAATTGACTATCCATTTACTACATCTGCCATACAAAATAGATAGCGTTTATTTTCAATTGATGTTTCACACATTCCAGTCACTTCTAAAAGGTCTCCAGGACGAGCTCCAATCCACTTTACCATAGGATCTTGTGAGTCAATTTTTCGGAACGCTAACGGATCTTTAGCATTTTTGCTTTTGAGGATTTTAGGTACTTCAGAATCTTCTACAATCCTGTGTTTTGGAACTTTAATATGTTTACCATACTGAAGTTGCAGATGCCTAATTTCAAATACATGTACCAGTATTGAATCTTTGTTGTTAATATAGTTTCTCAACGAGTTCAACACAGCTTCTGAAGGTTTCATAATTCCCACAATAATTAAAGTGGTAGAATTCTGTTCTTTTGCGTAATCGATGAAGATATTCAAATCTTTTTCTGAAATACGAGTTTTCGTACTGAAAATAATAATCACAGCTCCAAACGTATAAACTTTTGCGTCGTCGAGGGATGAACCCACAGACTCAAAGTTTTCGCCAGACACACCTCGCTCGCTCAATATTACTTTTAGAGTTGATAAAGCACGCTCTTCCATTGTTAATTTACAAGCAGAATATGAAAATCTTATTCCGTTTTCTGTGTTCTTTAAGTAAATGAAAGGACTCGAATATGCCTTAGTAATTGCAGGAATATTGGCTGTATGGCATTTATCAACGAAAACTCAAGAGACGTTTGTTTCTGAGTTTCTAGATCAGACTAATGTTAAGAGAACTGCAGAAACGTCGAGTTCATCTTATACTCAACAAACAAATCATGCGATTCCTACTCCGCCTCCGCTGGAAGCAGTACCTGGATTAGAAACACCTTTTCGCGTGAATATGTTTAATTCATTTCAGCCTGTTTAATAAATTCATCTATATTATCAGTAGATAATAAAGGACAAAACTTATTTATTTTTTCGACTGACCAGTCCCACCATTTAATTTCTAACAGTTTTTGAATTTGTTCAGGTGAAAATCTATACTTAATTAACTTTGCAGGATTTCCACCTACAATAGAGTATGGTTCAACATTTTTAACTACATGACTGTTAGTTGCAATAACACTACCATCTCCAACTGTTATCCCAGACATTATTGTTACATTGTTTCCAATCCATACATCATTTCCTATAATAACATTGCCACTTGATGTTGGACAACCTTTACCATCAAATGTCGTAAAAGTATCTTTAAATACATGACCAAAAGGATATGTAGTTACCCAATCACACCTATGATTACCGCCAGTGTATACATTAACGTTTGAAGCTATTGAACAAAATTTACCAACATTTACGTTATAAGGTTCTCCCCAATTTAAAACATTACATTTCCCGTAAGTAAAACTCCCATATGATGCCATTTATTAAATTAATGTTTTTTAAAAATACCAACACTATCGCACCATGCAGGTCTTTCGTCAACGTAAGATTCTAGTAACTCAATATTATAACCATTTCTACTTGCCCACTTTGAAAGAGATTTCCAACTATCTGCATAAAATCTCCAACAATCTCCAGGATATCCATGGTAAGGACCGGCAGAGGGTGCGTTTATATAAATCAATCCGTTTGGTTTTAGAATTCTACACATTTCCAAAAATGTCATCCAGAAACATTCATCGTGTTCAAAGTTAGAAGATGATGTTATAACATTTATACTATTATCTTCAAATGGTGTTTTATCTCCAATTGATACAACATCTACATTAGGACCTGCAGCCATATCAAGGCCTACATAGTTACATTCTTGAAATATAGGACGCAAACATCCATTAACGTTATATGCTCCAAAATCAACAACTTTTATTCCAGAACTCATGTTTGGCAAAATATATTTTTGGTAAAACTTTACACAATTTTCATAAGCAGTAGGGTGCATTTACAATAATATTATAAATAATGTTTAAACTCTTGTTAAAATAGTCAGTCCATTATTATTTATAAACCGTTTTTCAATCTTCCATTCTGGATGTTTTTGAAGAAATTCTTCAATTGCAGGCCATAGTCCTTTATTAATTTCGTCTACAGGAATTCCTGTTTCGATTGATTGCTGTTGAGCATTCCAACCATTACGAATAGTTTCACCATGCCATTCGTCTACAGTTGTATCATGCATAATAATATATTTTTTTACAGAAGAATTCCAATATGCTAATTCTCGTTTCAAATGCCCATATACGTGCCATGTATCAATAAACAGTAGATCAGTTTCAAAAAGAGGACATTTGATATCACTTTCTTGAATAAACTTAGCGTTTATACCTTCATTCTTACATAAGTTTAGAAAATTATCAATAGTATTGGATTTATACGGATCTACTAATACATATGAATTTTTAGGATTCCCGATAAGTCCTGACGCAAATGCATAAGAACTAACGATATTGCGAACACCACATTCAACTACAGAATCACATTTTTTAGTGTATTCAAATAGTGTTGGAAGATGTTCATTAATATCTGAAGGAGATACATATTGTTCAAATAATTTCTTAATCATTTAATATCATTAAACCATTATTATTTAAATAAGTTCTTAATGTATTATCATACTCTTTTTATTTTATAAATAAACATAGTTGGATCAGTTGGAACTGTATCTGGCGTATCTGCTCCAGCAAAACAAATACTTTTCCAAGCAACTTCACCATTTTGATAATTTCCCTCGTTTGTGGCTATAGTTTGAAGCGCAAACTCTTCTACACAATAATGTAGAATTTGAAAAAGATTTTCTCTTATTTCAATATTATTTTCTAACATAATTTCTATGTCTTCACAAGATTTTTTGGTAAATACAAGACCTTCATGTACAGAACCATGTAATTCCATTGATTTATTTAAATAATATTGTGCCAGTTTTGTTTGTATAAATTGCGGCCAATGCCAGTCTGTTAGGTCTTTAGTTCGGGCATGCTGCACTACGGTAGTATTTACGAGATCGTTACAATCCATTTTGTTATAAAATATATTTCTTGATGACAATATAACAAAATACATAAAATTAAAATGTTTTAAAGCATATTTCATATTTGAATAAATTCCTTTCGTTATTAATCCTGACCAATGCGTTTTATTAATCACTTCTGGGTTTATATGTACGTATTCGGGAAGTTGATACTTTTTAAGATGATAAAACATATAATCATTACAATTTAGAATTATCACAAATTCACTAGTAACAAAAGATTTAATATTTTCTATTTGTTTAATTGCAAAGTCTGGTTTTTCATGAACATTTATTGAAAATACCAGTAGATCTGATGTACTCATTTTCACAATATATTTTACAATATGTAAATGAAAGTTCTTATGTTAATTATTTCAAGTGATACAGAGCCAGTATATGCAGAACATAAAAAGGTATGGATTTCTTATATGAATTCCAATCCTCAGATTGAATCATATTTTATTCAGTACCGTGATGGTCCTCAAGCAATAGAAGGGAACACATTTTGGTTAACTGGTAAAGAATCATTTCCTGCCATTTTAACTAAAACTTTAGATAGTTTAGATTATTTTTTGAACAAAGATTCTTACGATTTTATTGTGAGAACAAATATGTCCTCTTTGTGGAATTTTAATGCTCTTTTAAAACATCTAGAAACTCTACCTAATGAAAAGGTTTACAATGGATTTATTGGAAATTATAATAATTATAACAACTATATAAATTATATTGCAGGAAGTGGATTTATTATGAGTCCAGATGTTGCAAGACTCTTGTTGGAAAACAGACAAATTGCAGAGTCTGTAAAAATTATTGATGATATAGATATTGGATATGCATTAAATAAAGTTGGAATAAACTGTTCTCTTGGAAAAAGAACAGATTTTTATTCTAGAGAAATGTATGGTAAGTCTACATATGATTCATCAGCTTATCATTACAGATTAAAATGGCATAACCCTTATATGCGTTATGAAGAAGCTGAGATTATGCGAGAACTATTGGGTAAATTTAGCATGGAATCGTTGTGATCTGCAAAATACCAAATAGGTTTCCAATTATAATGTTGTTCAAAAATAGCCCAAACATTTACTTCCCATGAAAGAATATTTGTTTTTTCTACTAATTCTGTAAATTTTTGTTGATAAATATTAAAAAAAGTTTCTAACGATTCTTTATCTCCAATAAAAAATCCACCACAAAATCTCCAACACACATGATTTAAGTTCACTTTTGTTTGAATATGACACCCAGGAATATACAATCCTTTGTTCAAATTTAAGTTTTTCAAGTTTTTTAATGTTTCATTATTTTTAACTACATGACCAATACCAAAATCTATCCATGCAAAAGTATTTGATTTGTATTTATTAGAATCAATTGCTTTTTTTACAAAATATATTTTAGAATTTTGAACTATTATGTAGTTAGCTGTATCCTTTGTTTCTGTTCGCTTTAATGGTAAACTATAGTCTATATTTTTTAGTTGTTTATAAATGTATAAGTCTTCAAACTCTTGGATTTCAAGAAACACATTTTTTGGTTCACCTATAATCTCTTTATACAAAGAAATCATAGATGATTGTAAAAATAAATGAATGTTAATTCCTGTATCAACTAATCTTTTGAATTGTTGAAAATAGAATTCACTTGTTTTTGTTCCAGAACGTTCTTCTGGCAATTTCATAAATGCAGATACATAAGTTATCATTTCTTAATAGAATTAATTGCCAGTTCAACTAAATCTGTTCTTCCAGCATTTTTAGCAATGTTAATAAAGTTAGTTTTAACACACTGAATATCTTCAACTGTTTCATGATAATTAGTTACTAACGAATAATAATCTGCAAAATATAAATTAAACCATTGAGGATTTTTGGAATATGAATATGCAATACACTGCTCATCTGTATGCCCTACTCCTAAAGAAATTTGTTCATTTAAAATTTCAAAAATATCATTATAATATCGTTCGACATATTCAGATTCGACCGAGAAACAAGTTCCTCCAATACAACAATTATTTTTAGCTTTCATAAATTCTTTCATAGGAAATAGTTCAGAATCTGGTCTATAATGGATATAACCACATGAGATTCTAGGTCTTGGATTATCTAGCATTCTATGAACAGCATCAGGAAATCCACGCATGACATGGCTTCCACCTAAATCAATCCAAAAATAATGAGAAGTATCTGGATAATAATTTCCTTGTTTTGCTAAGTTTAATGCATGTAGTTTGAACATACAAAGCAAAAAGTATGATGAAGTATTTCTAGCATCAGGAGATGGAATTACTTTTCTATTTTCAACAACTTTAGGATATAATTCTTTGAAGTAATCATATTCAGTAATATTCTTTTCAATATATGTAGTTGGCAATTCTCCTCGTATTTTTTCAAGTAAAGGACGAGTTTCTTCATCACAGAATAAGACCATAGGGTACGGAAGTTCCAAAGTTTTCTTACCATGTTCCAAATAGAATTCAATTGGTCTTACAGAATCAGTTGAATCAGGTAATTTCTTCAAATTAAAAAACATTGAAACAATAGTAGAGTTGGAATTATGAGATAATCTTTTCAATTCATCGTCAATATATTTTCGTTGAAACTCAGAACTAAAAACTAGTTTTGAAAAACTAAATGCATTTTCTGCTATTTTTTCAGCTTTATTGTCATTATCAACTAGCCACTGTAGTTTTTCTTCTAAATCTGAAAGATCATAATTTATAGGAACATAATTTTCCATAGGTTTTAAAAACTTTTTAAACCACCAGTTATTCTCAGGATGTGTAATCATTAATGGAACACTTTTTGATCCAAATACCCATTGATGGTTAGATGCAACTGTATTTCCATCAACTATTAATAAATATTTATAATTAAAAAATGTAGAAAAATCACAAAAATCTGCAATATGCGTTGGTGGCACGATATTGTTTGCATTTAGTCCATCCTTAATAATATATTTAACATCTGCATTTGTATTATTAATCAATTTATTTACCACTTGTGTTCTGAGAGAAGGAACATCTCTACCACTTGCGCTTCCTCTCCAAAATAAAATGTTTTTTCGTTCTTTCCACGTTTTATCATAAGGTAAATTTAATCCATTTTTAAATGTTGAATCATCGAGAGGCATAAGAAGAACATTTGGTTGGATATGTTTTATACACAATGCAGATAACACAGGAACTGTATCTTTGAGCTTTTTATCTTCTAAATTTTTGTAAAATTCAGGCGTTTCATTACCATCACTCTGACACCATATTGCGCTTATATTTAGTTTTTGTTTGTTAATTGATTTATTTACATATTTTTCTATCTCTCCATTTGGATAACATCGGCTCGCATTCCCAGACCAATAACATTGTACATTAGGAGGAACTCTTACAATATTATTCTTTTCCTTTACAGTTGGATCATTTATTTTAATCCATTCAACATCGGAAGGTTTAAAAATAATTTTTGATGAATCTTTATCCCATGATGAAAAATAATATTCTAGAGAATCATTGAGCAATCTTCCGGAAATGCAATACTCAATTTCTATATTTTTAAAGACGAATGGTAATGAAACTTTTAGAACAGTATAAGTTTCCTTTTCTAATTCTACCAAACAATGATAGTATTTCCGAGGTTGACAATATTCAACAAAATGAACTAATGCAATCCATTTTTTATTAACTTCAATAGGTGGAGCAGAACCTCTAAAAAGAGAAAATAAAGGAGGAGTATTTATTTGTTTTGTAATGATAAATCTGTCATCTCGTATTTTTCCAATTTTCAATGGATTCCAAGAATATATAAAATCATCTGTTCCTGGAATATTTACCCAATTCTTTTCACAATCCGAATTTGTAGGAGATTGAATACCTTGGTAATTCTTATACATTCTTGTTGCTAAATCATATTCTCCATGAACTATAGAAATTTTATCTTGAATGTATTGTTTGAACGATGTTGCGGTAAAACACAACTTTCCGTTTGGGTTTGCATATAATCTCAAATCTTCTAAACCTTTAATATGTGTTTCAAATTTTACCAGTGGTTCTTCCATGCCATAAAATTCTTTTGTTTCTAGGTTTACATATGCATTCTTGGTGACTACAATTCCATTTGGCATTACATAACTTCCATCAGGTTGAATTTTATAATTCACATACCGTATATTTGCATAAGGATATGAATGCAATGAAATAGCAGATGGTCTAAAATCATCACCAAACACGTGTGGAAGATCAAGTTTTGTTATGGTTCCCTGCAATGGTGATACATAAAATTTTAGATTAGAAATAACATTATTAATGTTATTTCCATTCTTCAATAAATAATTGAATGAATCACGGACACCTATCTTCTTATCTTGATTTACATAATAATCTAAAATACTTTTTTCATATAAAAATTTTCCGTTGTAAATATCCGACTCTACAAACAAAATATCATTTTTTGGAAAAGGAATAGAATCTCCAATTCGTGCATAATGAAAGGCCTTATAATGTAATCCATGAATTCGGTAGTGTTCTGTTAGTTTGTTGAGTGATTCAGCACGTGCAGGATGATACTGATATGCTAATTGCATCCACTTTTCAAAATTAATAATATTTTTTAAATTGAGATAGCATTCGCCAATCATATAATACGAATACCAAACTTCTTCATGCCATCCACCTGCTTTAATACGTTGTTTATAAAATTTAATTGATTCTTCATATCTGCGACAACATTTCAGAGTTTGTGCCAAATAAAATAAGTATCGAACATTTTCTGGTTCATCAACCAACCCTTGTCTCAAAAGTTTCTCATCTCTTTCATATTTATCATCTTTACAACCACCGTCGTTTACATCATCAATATAGCAAATGCTTTTTGGCAAGTTTATTGTTGGACCGTCCCAATATTCATGTGTTACACCAACACACTTCCACGCATAGTCCATTCTGACAAATCTGCAATTATAGTATTCGAGACAGCCATTAATCTGAATAATTTTATACCCAATTTCCGTAAGATTTTGCTCTTTAAGATTTTTAGATACAAAAACCATGTCTGCATCTAGCAGAAGTCCATAAACTTTTGAAGTATCCCACTTTAACTTTTTTTTAATATATGTCTGGGCATTTTGAAAACTAACAGTTCTGTTATATCCAAAATTCTTCCAAGGCTCGTGTGTTAAACATCCTTTATGAGTTTTCAAAAATTCTGTTGCAATTTCAACAGATTTGTCTGTAGAACCTGTATCGCAAATGCAAAAACAATCAACCACATTTTCAACTGCTTCTAAACAACGTTTCAAGATTTTTTCTTCATTTCGAATCATCAAAATTAATGCGAACATTTTCTTTTAATTAAAATGAAAACGTTAAAGTAGTTATATTCAATTGCTAGGCATACAATCGAATAACGTCATTTCTCTAACAAGTTGTTCGAATTTAATATTAGGGGTCCAACCTAACTCTATACGAGCCTTAGTGTAATCACCTATTAATGAATCGACTTCAGATGGTCTATAAAATTCTGGGTTTACATTAACTAATAGTCGGCCACTTTCTGAATCATACCCTTTTTCATCAACATCGTTTCCTTCCCACCGTATAACAATATTAACAACCAAAAACGCCTTTTCAACAAATTCACGTACTGTATGCGTCTCACCCGTTGAAAGAACGTAATCAGACGCATTTTCGCATTGCATCATTAACCACATTCCATAAACGAAATCTTTTGCATGCCCCCAGTCTCTTCTAGAATCAAGATTTCCTAATGAAATAATATGATGTGGATTCTTTAAACATTTAGAAATGCCAGTTGTTATTTTACGAGTAACAAATTCGACGCCTCTGCGTTCTGATTCGTGATTAAATAAAATACCGTTGCATGCAAATATGTTATAAGATTCTCTATAATTTTTTGTCATCCAGTATGCGTACAGTTTTGCAACACCATATGGGCTTCTTGGATAAAAAGGTGTTTTCTCTGTCTGAGGAGTTTCCTGAACTTTTCCAAATAATTCAGAAGTAGATGCCTGATAAAATTTTACATTTTTCATATCAAGCAAACGTATAGCTTCTAAAATTTTTAAACAACCAAGTCCATCAATTAATACGGTATTTTCTGGCTGTTCAAAAGATACTCCAACATGGGATTGGGCAGCTAAATTATAAATTTCCAACACTGAATATTTTGGTATCGATTTTAGAACATTCATTAACGATATCATATCACTTAAGTCATATTCTTTTACAATAAAGTTTTTGTTAGATAAAAGATGAGAAATACGCTCAAATTTTGATACAGAACATCGTCGTATAAGACCATACACTACATATCCTTTATCTAACAAAAGCTCAGAAAGATACGAACCATCTTGACCTGTCACACCTGTTATTACTGCAGTTTTCATTATCATTAATTAATTTGTGTTCACTTGTTAAAATGTTAACAAAATTAATGCGAACATTTCTTTTAATTAAAATCGAACGTTAAAGTGGTCTTCTCTTTGGGATGTTCGGGAAAAGTATTGTTCTTTCGATGTTCTTGAATAGTATTCCAGACTTCAGTAAAACTTGGAAGATTTTTATCAAGCCATCCTTCTTCCTTTTTTACTATCTTTGTTAGCATTCTCTCAAATCTCCAGTATACAATGTTCCAATCATCGGACGTTCCTAAGACTTCTTCTCGCCATTCAGTTGGATTACGTTGGTCTTCTAGATCACGATAAATAACTTTTGTTTCGTCGTCGCTTACAGCATAGAATCCAATGTATTCAAAACTTTTGGAATCAACCCATTCTGAATAAGAAACAGTCTTGAACTGAAATTCAGTATATTCGCAAATGTCCAATCCTGTACATTCTAGTTGTAGCTGCATTTGGTTATAGTAAGCGGTAGATATGGGAGTCTCATCTGAAAATACACGAGAAATTGGACACTTAAATTCAATGAGATTCCCATTGCGAGAACCATCCGAAAGAATAATTCCATCAGGAGAAGCTCCTAGAAAAGGAACAGATGGATGGGGAATACATGTAGTATCTGCAATCTTTATGAACTCGCTAGAGTCATATTCATAAATAGTTTTTGCAATAGGTTCAAACCGTGTTCCCCAAACTAGAGCTTTTGGACCAGGACCTTCTGTGCGTTGTCTTGGTACCAACTTACTCATGATAAGCTCGTGCTTTTGTGATGGACTTGCATCAGGTAGTGCTTTATAAATTTCTGAAGCAGTCAACATTTCACCACGTTTTGCATGCCATGAATCTGTACGTTGATCATTTTGGCCATATTTTTCAAGAAGAATTTTGACTTTTTCTTGAGTAGACATTTTGTATGATAAAACAGTAAACTAAAAATATCCGTTTTAAGTTTACATATTACTGTTGTTTTAACCACTAATTATGCAACAAATCCAGTCTCAGGAGCAATGGGTATTATATCGGCTTGAAAAATTCTATTCCAATTCAAATCATCTTGAGCGAGTAAAAAACATTTTGAATGGTACGTCCCAACTATCTCTGCGTCTCATTGATTGGTTTGTTACCAACTATGCAAAGAAATACAATGTTGCATATATTAGCAGGACACAGAAACATGTAATTGTTTATTTATCCTACAAATCCCACCTAAAGGCCTATAGCAAAAAGATGTTTGACCCTTTCTGCAGATGGAAACGCATAAAGTTTCATGATTTCGAAACAACAGTTGGACAACTAAACTTTTTTGAATGGGCAATTAGTGATGATGTATTAGACTACCTTGAAAAACATCGTGATGAAGTTCACAGAGATATGGAAGTAAGATTACACGAAGAAAAGGAAACAGTTAGTCCGCAGAAAAAGAGACACGAACTTTCTCGGTCTGCTACAAAATCTCTTACGCGCCATGATGTACCCGTAAAAGTTTCATTCAACTAATTTCCATTCCGACAAATCTGTAATATAATCTTCAAGACATGAAATAAGTCCGCCATAATATATTCCTCCTGAAATCGTTAGGTTCCCACATCTGCATCCAACATGTTCTCTTGAAGTAGATTCAATAACATCTTTGCATAATTCACACTTGTAGATGAACCGCGTCATTTCATAAACCTTTCCAGCTTCTTTTTTTGTTTTATTGCGTGGCATTTCGTTAGTTATTCTATACTAATTAACTAAATGTTTTCATTATTACGAAAAGGTCTTGTGTATAAAAATATTTCTTCGGATGTTGTTGAACATGATTTAGATATTGATGCTGACCAGTGGTCTTATGATGGACGCGATGTTTATAGAGGTTCATTAGATTCTGAATATATTGCTAATTCTTTGAACGTATATTGGCTGTATGATGACGATTCAAGACGAATTGGATTAGTTGAGCACGAGTCAGATAATCACGCTGAATTCAAATGCTTGTGGTTTTATGATAATCCATACGCCACTCTTTTTCAAGATACTGCATGGAAGTCTACAGGAAAAACTCTGATGTCAAAACTTTCAAATGAAGCATACCAAGATTGTTTAGAAACAGATTTTGTTTTTATCGGCGACCAGTGTTTAGGAAACAATGTTTTGTTGGTTACACCTGAAATACTGATTCAACAGCCAAAAATATATACATGTGAAAAATGCGGAAAAAAATCACTCATGAAGTCGAACGTTTGTTCTACTGCATCAGTTTATGATTTAGATTTTAAAGATTTTTCTGTTTTATTTGTAGACGAATCTTTTGTCATCTATGAGAAGTTTACGGAGGACCTGCCGCAACCCGACGCTTCCGTGCAGGAGCAACAGGTGGAGCAGGCTCCGTCGGCTGATCAACAGGCGTCACCGGTCGCTCTGAATCAAGTTGAGACTCCTCCTCTACAAGAGAAGGAGCAGGAGCAGGAACGTCCTCCTCCTCAACCTTGAAGATGTCTGCGGCAGTAACGCTGGCCCGCGAGAACACTTGTGCCTTACCTAGGCGCCACGTCACACCAAACCCACCACCCGCAATAACATAAATGCTACCGCTGATGACGACATTCGCCTCGACTCCCTTGCGGAAGATAGACGTTAGGGACTCAGGTGTGGCGTATAGAGGATTCCTCTTGCCATCGACAATCTCAGTCGATACACGATTGTCGTATACCGGAACCTTGATCTTGAAGCTAGGAGGATACTTACCGTTGGGCTTCCATTCTCCATCAATGTTATCCTTGGAAGTTCCAACCAGACGGTTGAAACCCTCACGGATTCCCTCTTCGGAACGCTTCTTTCCGAACAGCTTTACACTGTTCTCAACAGCGTACTTGATCAGCATGTTCTCCATCTCCAGAAGAGCATTGTAGAACTTCTGAAGGTCAGTCTTTCCTTCAGACTTCTCGACTCCATAAGGATCACAACCCGTCAGAGTTCCCATCAAACTATACGAAGTCACCCCCGACTTCTCATCGGTGCGAACCATTAGACCGCCAGGGAATGCGATTCGCATTAGAACCTCCAGATTACGCCCGCGCTCAGTTCCAGATTCTTGGTATTGAAAGTAGCTCGTAGGTAGGCGTCCAGGTTTTGGTAGACCAGTTGTAATCTTTAGATTCAGCTTGTTGTCTGCATTGAGAAGCTTGTCGACAGTTACAGGAAGATTGGACATTTGATTGATTGTTGTTGTGTGTATACAACGTTTGATTGACGTAAATCCGTTTTCAATGAAGATTTCCATACTTAGAAATAGTGAAATGACTACATGTGTTTCATGTAAAAATAAGACAAGCAATGATCGTTGTGAAAATAAACCACTGAAAGGTTTGATTCTTTGCGGAAAACATGTTCGAGTAAAAAATTTACGTCTATGGAAAGATGTGAATAATTTGGACAGCAAAGTTGTTTTGATACAAAAATTATGGAGAGGATATTTGGTTCGTAGTTGGCTATGTATGTCAGGTCCTGGTGTACTGAAACGTTCAGTTTGCCACAATGAAGATGAGATTGTTACGCTTGATGAAAAGGATAAAGTGAATCCATTTGATTATATTGGATTTGAAGAGAATTCAAAAGTATTTTGGTTTGATGTGCGAAGTTTGGTAGAGATATGTAAAGGAACACTGAAGCCAACAAATCCTTATACTCGAGAACCTTTATCAGTCAATACCAGACAAAGATTAAGGAAAATATGTATTCGAAGATATTCTAGAAAAATATCAAATTATCATAATCAGCATCCGAATCTTTCATTTGACCAAAAACTTGAATCACAATGGATGTACATATGCCAAATACTTGAAGAGAATTCTTTTTTTGATGTATCACCAATGTATTTTATATCACTATCGAGAATTCAATTATTCATATTTATTAGTTTTATTTATAAGGACATGTTAGCTTGGGCAAGCGAGCATAAGAGCAGAGATTCGCGAAGATATATGTATTTGAGTAGGATTAAAAAAGTAGTCAGAGCATACGGGCCACGAGTAAGCAGCCAAATTCTGGGATATTGTATTGCAGTAACGCTTGCAGGAATTTTGAATGATTGTGTTGAAAATTATCCACTATGTTTTATGATTATGAGCTCGCTGTATAGATTGTGATTTAAACAGGTAAGGAGGATAGAGAGTATACCAACGCGTTAAAATGTCCGCAACAAAGTCAACTGTTAATGCAAACATGCCCGCCGACAAGAAGTCCACCAAGAAGCCAGCTGCGACCGAGACCCCCGTCGCCAAGGCCCCTCGCAAGGCCGCCGCAAAGTCGGAGGTGACTGTACCTGTAGTTGAGACCCCCGTAGCAGCGCCTGCTCCTGCCGTCGCGCCAGTAGTCGACACCCGCTCTGCCGCCGAGCTTCTCCTTGCCCTACAGGAGACCCTCAAGACGCTATCGTCTGACCTATCTTCCCGTGTTCGTGCGGCTGTGCACGATGTACAGGAGGCTGCGAAGGCTGTGAAGCGCGATGCCCGTGATTCTAAGCGCCGCCGCAAGGTAGACCCTGCCGACATGACTCCTGAGCAGCGCACTGCGTGGGAGGCTCGCCGTGCCAATAACGCTTTCCTAAAGATGCGCCCTCTGTCGGATGAACTGTGCAGCTTCATGGGTCTACCTGCCAAGAGCCAGAAGAGCCAGACTGATGTGACGAAGTTCGTTGCGCAGTACGTCAAGAGCCACAACTGCTTTGACCCTAACTTCAAGCGCCGCATTATCCCTGACTCCAAGCTCGGCAAGCTACTACGTGTAAAGGATGGTCAGGAGGTAACTTACCTAAATCTCCAGAGCTTCCTAAAGGTTCACTTTCTCAAGCCGGTGGTTGTCTAAATATTCTTCATATTATGAATAAATGAGTATTCTAGGTTGGGTTTGTTTGGGTCTTTTGGTTGCATATTGGATATGGTTGTTAGTCAGAACTGGATCAAATAGATCCTATGTGATTCCCGGAATCGTTACTGTCGTTTTGGGTGGAGTAGCTTTGTGGTCATTTATGACACCTGTTGCTCCACCATCGACATTTTCTGCAATTACAGGTGGTAGACGTAGACGATGGTAAATAACTTTAAAATAAAATAAAAAATCAATTGAGGTGTCAACTGGCAACTCACTTGATTTGATTAAAAACGGATTTTGTGTTTCTATTCTTATGGTGCAGTAGAATGCCTCTCCAAAAGAATTCAGGAAATAAGGGGGCAAAGCGTGAGACGGGTGTGTCCTCCAAGAATCGTACTTTTATTCAATCTTTTATTGACGATGTTCGAGTAGGTGAAAATATTGAAGATGTTTATATTGCAAAAGTTGTTAAGACAAATGGAAATGGGAGACTTCAGGTATTCTTTATCGATGATGACCAAAGGCCTACACTAGCTCAAGCTGTAATTCGTGGCTCTTTTAGGGGCCGTGGAAAGCGGTCGGTGTGGATTGATGTCAAGTCAATCGTACTCATTGCATCTTCAGGTGTTGGTGGGTCTGCTGAATACTCTATTATGGCTGTGCTTACTGGAGACAATGTTCGCGATATTCGAAAGTTTCGAGAAATCGATGCACGTATTCTGACATCCGATGATATTTCTGAAGACCAGCTTCTTCAGGCTGTTCATCCTGCGAATACAGAAGACCGTGGGTTTGAGTTTGACATTCCAGAAACAGTTGACACAGTCGATATTGATAACATCTAGTTTGGCAAATCATTATCTGTCCGAATTGTTTCATTAGGAAGCTCCAAGTATAAAATAGTGCTAAAAAATGGTGTTGTTCGTCCATCCAAAATCATAGAACGTATTTTTGAATTTTCAGTTAATGTTGAAAGTAATCGATGAAATAACTTATCTTTTTTGATTGTCATATTTATCTGAACTTTGCATTTCTTACCATCCCAACCACATAATTCTCCTGAACAAGATTCATCGCAAGGTTTACGAATTTTCGATAAAAACTGTTTAGGCTCCTCAATATTTACAAACTGAATAACTTCGGAAAACCATTTTTCAAGTGCAGGCTTGACTACTGATACATTTGGACGTACTTCTCTCAGTAGAACTGCAAGATCCTTATAATCTGTTTCCAAATCCTTTGTTAATTGAAATAATAAAAACTCATACACTTCTGCAGAATACGATAACTCTCGTTCTTCAGATTTCAACTCTAGAGATTCTTCGCCGAATACTAATTCACTCTCACCAACTCCTCGAACTGTTTCTAATACTTCACTTGTGTCACCGTTTTGTGAGGCAACAGGTTGCACGGGTATACGCAGACCACTGACTAAAAGTATTTCCACTATTTGAGATTTATTTGTTAATGATTCCTTGTATGCAAGACCAGGGGAATATTTTGATGCCGTTTTAAGAAGCTCTTTCATGGGTTCATACTCTGGTAAATTCTCGGTTGAAACTTCTTTATAACCACTTATCTTTACATGGTCATCATCGTGCAAAGGAATATTTTGAAATGGAATGATTAACTTTTGTGGAACATATAAAGCTTGTCCTCTACCAAACGGATCCAAAATAATTTGGTATGTATCCGCACCAACTAATCCTAAAAGCTCTTGTATAGATTTTGTGACATCATTATATGATGGTATATTTGATACACATGATTCAGATCTAAGCTTCTCAAGTTCCGCAGAAATGTCTTTTGCAAATGGTTCTTTATGAATATCAGTTTTGAACATGAATCCGCGCTGCTTTCTTTCTGTGTATACAAGAACACTTAGGTCATAACCCATTTCAAGAACAACAATTCCTCTACTTTTCGATTTTACTACAGGATTGTAAAAAATACATTTTAAACATGAAGCATCTACATCAACTCGAAACACGTCACAGTTTAACAACAAAGCAACATATTCTAATTCTTCATGTATAGTCAATTCTTTTTTACTAAAAGCTTCATCGATTCCCGATACTAATTTTGCTAATTCCTTTTGTGTTGTAGTGTCTCCAATAATTTTTGCAATATCGTTTTGTATTGATTCTAAATGTTGTGTTCCCGAACGTCTCCATACGTTTAAAAAAGAGCATTTCAAAACAGTTTCTACTGATTCACGAGGAGATTTAATATGCTTTGGTAATCCTAATAACTCAGGAAGTGTTTCAGATGGTCTCCCCATACCTGTTCGAAAAAAACCTTTGTTTGGACTTGTTAGTCGTCGAACGCCCTGGAACAATTCGTATGTTTCATTAATA
>Ga0214919_10003506_pt1 | contig 23623 bp, 22 predicted proteins | sample LL1503_MetaG_FD_177994 | JGI IMG/M metagenome (GOLD analysis project Ga0214919, IMG submission 177994) | Freshwater microbial communities from Lake Lanier, Atlanta, Georgia, United States - LL-1503 | ecosystem: Environmental > Aquatic > Freshwater > Lake | place: USA: Georgia | collected... | reverse complement strand
TATGGGGTTTGCGCCAAAAAGTAATTAATTACTGAGTCAAAGCGCTAGCGTAATAGGCTGCAGCAAAGGTTTTCGATTTACCCATGTAATGTCTATCAATACGCCACTCCTTCAAGACCTCGATTGCTAGGTCAAATTCTTCGGGAGACAATTCGTATAAGTCCTTGATATGAAAATCGTCATTTGATTCAAGGGAGAGAATCAAATGGGTCAGAATTTTGGCGAAAGGCGCTGTTATGTCCTTTTCAATTATTTTTTCTGCTTTTTTGATGGCTCGCATAGGATTCCTCTCTTGCGAAATGCGTGATTTCTTTGGAAAAAATTTCCAAGAAAATTTGTCTTGGTGGGCTCTGCGCGGATCGAACACGCGACCAAAGGATTAAGAGTCCTCTGCTCTACCAACTGAGCTAAAAGCCCAAGAGGAAGTATTTTTGCACAATTTTTTCGAAATGATCCGGCAAAAATACAGGCTTTAAATTGTTATTGTTTGAGATCAGCGTGACCATTTAATTTTTATCGACGCAACATCCCTTTTCTTTCTCCAAAGGCCAGTTGCAGCAAATTTGGATTGGGGTTTTTGAAATTTTTGATAACGCTCAGCACTACTTTCACTTAAAGAATTACTTTGTTCAAGATGAAAATCAATCCCATCAAGAGTTTTCTCACGTGTATCTGGCTTTGTGCTTAGGTATTGGTTTGAGGAATTCATGGTGGCCTTTCAAATCTGGTCACCTTATATTAGGGTTAAACCTGTAACTGGCTGTGACACAAAACTAAACTAAAGGGGCATGCGTATACACAATGACAACATTGACCTTGAATTCGCACTGAAAACGAACTAAAAAAGCATGAAAATGTCATAAATAAATTATAAAAAATGCTTATTGATTCGAAGATGTCGGTAGTTAATACATTCGAATTAAAGTTTATTTTTTAACAAAGAGTCTCGGTGTAGCTGACTTGTATCAATTTCCCAATTCATCAACAGAGTCCGTAATGATCCCATCCGTTCCTAATGCAATAAGCGAATCAGCAATATCTTGCTCGTTCACGGTGTAACTCAAACACCGTATTTTTTGAGCATGCACAGTTTCAACCAGTTCCTCATTCCATAGTTTGTAATTGCAAACTATCGCAACACATTCAAGCTCAAGTGCCGCTTCCAACCATCCGTCCCATAGTGAATCTAAAAGCAACCCCCTAGGCAACAAAGGCGCTGTTTGTTTAGCCGCAACCAATGCTTCAGTTTTAAAAGTGGTGAGCAGCGGCGGTATGGATTCACCTTGCCATAGCCGTAAAGCCTCTTTAGCAACGATTTCACCCGTCATGGCTTCAGTGCCTAGAGTGGGTTTAATCTCAATGTTTAAAAAATAACCATGTGACAAGCAGAACCTGGCAATACTCTCAAGAGTCGGTAATGGCTCACCTGCGTAGGCAATAGAGTGCCAACTTCCAGCATCTAATTGGGAGAGATGCGACCACTCATGCGAACCGGCAACACCCGTGCCGTTCGTGGTGCGTTCCAAATGTTCATCATGCAATAAGAAAACCACACCATCACTACTTAGTTTTGCGTCGCATTCAAACATGCGATAACCGAGTTTTGCACCAAGCTGGAATGCAGCTAAGATGTTCTCAGGTGCCAGTTTACCGGCGCCTCGGTGTGCAATCCACTTGGGGTAAGGCCACGGTTTCATAGACTGAAGATGCGGTGAGTAATCACGACGAAATATTTTGGTCGATAGCCGCTTGTTGTTCTGCCAATTCCCATCGAATTTTTGACAAAACCCAAAGGCTCGCTAAAAAAAGTAAAGAGGTGCTGGCAATGGCTAGTCTTTGCCTACCGTCACTTAGGAGCGTAATTAATCCGTACATTAGCGGACCTAATATAGACGCTACGCGAACAGCAAAAGACCAGAGCGAAAAAACTTGCGCACTGCGGTCTGGTGGCGTGAGTCGCCCCACCATCGCGCGCCCCACCGATTGGCTTGCGCCCATACACAACCCTGCAAATGCGGCAGCGAACCAAAAATAAAAAACACTAGGACTTATGGCGGCGATTACACAAGCCAGGACCCAGCCTACTAATGTCAAACGCAACGTTTTGATATGCCCGATCTGGTCCTGCATCCAACCTAGCCCCCAGGCGCCTACCAATGCAGCAATATTGAGCAGGAAAATCAAAAGCATAGTGTCTTGCTTACTCATGCCCATTTCACCTTCAGCATAAATAGCAGCGACGGTGATGGCAACAGAAACGCCTGCTTGGTAAAGCGTGATGCATTTAAGTAACTGCATAAATGAAGGCCTATCTTTGGCCCATTGCAGTGCTTCTACTAAATCATTCCAGCCTTTTCTTAAGAATTGGGTTGGGTCTGAATGGGGCTGGGGTATTGCTCTTTCAGGCAATCGCCAAAAGGTGTAACTGCTTGCTAATAAAAAAATAACAGCAGTGATCCACATCGTTGGTGGAACAACTTCTGAAGTGGTTAAACCAGCCTTCAGGCCACTGATGATCCAAAATAAACAGATGGCCAGCGTCAGCATGCCACCTACATATCCCCACGCCCATCCCCAGCTGCTGACTTTTCCCATCGATTCGGTCTTTGCTAGCTCTGGCAAAAATGCAGCGATGAGTGACTCGCCGACACTGAAAGACACGTTGGAGATGACTATCCAAAAAACAGCCCAAGCTATATCGCCAGGGCCAGACCAGCCAAGCGCAGAAGTTCCAACCACGCAGGTGATAGTGCTGACCAATAGCGCGCGCTTCTTCATGGCATGACGATCACACCAAGCACCTATAGCTGGCATTAGAAGCATGCTTAAAAGGTAAGACACGCTGAGGCTACTGACCCATAACAAGGTAGCCCATGCGGCATTGCCGGCCACGATGCCCACAAAATACGTAGCAAACACAGCGGTAAGAACAACCGTTGTGTACCCAGAGTTGGCAAAGTCAAACATCGCCCATGCAAATACCTCGCTGCGTTTGACTCCTGGCAGTAATGCAGAGTTGTTCATAGAGGCATGTCGGTTCATAAAAATTAAAAAGCCACTGATATTACTATCAGAGGCTGATTTGAAGGCTTATGTTGAAATAGCTTACTAAGTAGAACCAATGTGCCAACTTCGTTAATTGAGCCGTTACCACATTCAGTATTTTTCTGGAACAACCATTTCACTCGGAACTGGATTCCGTATGTAATCAGGATTTCTTACGCGTGCGGGTAAAGCAATTTCAGCGTGTTGCACTTCGTGGTAATTGAACTGCCCCAATAAATGGTCAATGCAATTGAGTCGAGCCCGTTTTTTGTCTACGGCTTGCACGACCCACCAAGGTGCCTCAGGAATATGCGTGCGCTCGATCATAGTTTCCTTAGCGCGGGTGTAGTCTTCCCAGCGACGGCGACTCTCGAGGTCCATAGGACTTAACTTCCATTGCTTTAAGGGGTCATGGATACGTCCTAAGAAACGCGCATGCTGTTCGTCGTCTGTGATGGAGAACCAATACTTCAACAAAGTGATCCCACTGCGGCCTAGCATTTTTTCAAACTCGGGAACGCTTCTAAAGAACTCTTCGTATTCGTCATCGGTACAAAACCCCATGACGCGTTCTACACCTGCTCGGTTGTACCAACTGCGGTCAAAGAGAACGATTTCACCTGCAGCGGGCAAATGTGTGACGTAGCGTTGGAAGTACCACTGCGTTCTTTCGCGATCGTTGGGTGCGGGCAATGCGGTAACACGACAAACGCGCGGGTTGAGTCGTTGGGTAATGCGTTTGATCACACCGCCTTTGCCAGCAGCATCTCTACCCTCAAACAAGATCACTACTTTCTGTTTGGTGGCCACCACCCAATCTTGCAACTTGACCAACTCGCCTTGTAAGCGCAAGAGTTCACGAAAGTAGCTAGCGCGTGCTTGTCGCTCCTCTGGGCTTGCTAGCGGATCGTTTTCGTTTTCACCATCATCGATGGCCATTTCGAGCTCTTCGTCAATGGAGTCCAAAATATCTTCGCGAATTTTGCGTAAATGCTCCGCATCAATTTGATATTTGTCGTTCATAAGCAATTTCCTTTGAAAGACATCATCTACTTTCTTCATGGCAAATTCATGACGTTTGTCACGATTCATTCACAAATAATATGTAGAGTCGAATACTAAATAACTATCACGCAATAATTCAATGCTCCTATTTCAGCGTTTTACCTATTACTGTGTGGTGCTGCTTTCTATCCAAGCGCTTGCAGGATGCGCTGTCAAGCCTTTCGTGATGGACAAAGCTGCCGATGCCTTGGCTATACAGGGGCAATCAGACGAAGACGATATTATTTTGGCGCGAGAAGCCAGTGCTTTTTATTTGAAGTTGTCTGAGTCCGTACTCAAAGAATCACCTGGCAATTTAAAACTGGCCGAATCGGTGGCCGCAGGCTTTACCCAATACGCCTATGCCTTTGTAGCTTTTGATGCGGAAAAGCTCGAGTCACAAGATGCCAAAGCAGCGCAACGCATACGCGAGCGCGCTGCGCGCTTGTATTTAAGAGCGAACCAACATGCTATGCGCGCGTTAGAAAAGTCTATACCTGGATTCAAGCAAGCATTAATTCAAAATGATCCGCAGCTATTGACGCGATTGAAGCAAGACCAAGTCGGGTTAGCGTATTGGGCTGCTGCATCGTGGGGTGGTTTTATATCGTTGTCTAAGGACGATCCAGACAAAGTGGCAGATTTACCTTTGGCAGTTAATCTGGCTTCATTGGCCTGGAAGAAGAATCCAGACTTCAACCGCGGTGGACTCACAAGTTTGATGGGAACTTTTGAAGCATCACGTCCGGGCGGTTCTATGGCGCTTGCAGAAAAATATTTCGACCAAGCGATTACGCAAAGCAAAGGAGAAAGCGCAGGTCCTTGGGTGGCAAAAGCTGAGAGCATTGCGCTCAAAAAACAAGACCAAAAAGTCTTTACACAATGGTTGAATGAGGCAATTCAAATTGCTAAGGCCCATCGCAATTTAGAAAACGAAGTAATGCGTGAACGCGCATTGTGGTTGCTTGAAACGGCGGATGATCTTTTTTAAAGGTTGGATATGTTGATACCTGTGATTCGTACCTTAACTTTTTTATTGGTTTGCCTACTAACAAGCCAAGGTGTTTTTGCTGCAGACAAGCCGTTTCGCATTGGAACGCTAGCACCAAAAAATTCGCTGTATCACCGTCAGCTATTAGAAGTGGGTGAGGCATGGCGTGCGGCCCAAGGCGGTAATGCCAAGTATGTGGTGTTTCCAGATGGCAGCCAAGGTGGGGAGGCCGAATTAGCGCGTCGTATGCGCATTGGGCAACTCCAAGGGGCGTTGTTGTCTGTTGTTGGGTTGAATGAGATAGAGCCTTCTATCAGTGCTTTGCAATCTATGCCATTGCTTTTTAAGAATTGGGAAGAAGTCGATTACGTGCGCGAAAAAATGCGTCCCGCTATGGAGAAAAAATTCCTCGACAAAGGCTTTATTGTTTTGGCTTGGGGGGACGCAGGTTGGGTACGGTTCTTTTCAAAGGAGCCTGTTTTTCGCCCAGACGATTTCAAGAAAATGAAATTCTTTTCCTTTTCTGGCGAGAGTGAGCAACAAGAAATCATGAAGAGCCTTGGGTACACACCAGTCCCGTTAGAAACCGCAGATATCTTGCCTGCTATTCAAACTGGAATGATCAATGTAGTGCCTTCTACGCCTTACTTCGCTTTGGCAACTCAAGTGTTCAACACGGCGCCCAATATGCTGGAGATAAATTGGGCGCCTATCGTAGGTGCATTGGTGGTGACCCAAAAAGCTTGGGACGATATGACGCCTGCGGGGCAGCAAGCGCTCAAGGCTGCAGGTGAAAAAGCAGGTGCACAAATTCGTAACAAAGCCAGGCAAGAAGTTGAAGAAGCAGTCGAAGCGATGAAGAAGCGCGGCTTGGTTGTTAACAAGCCTAATGCGGAACAACTGCGCGAATGGAACGATTTAGCTGAAAAGCTATATCCCCGCATTCGCGGAAATTTAGTACCCGCAGAGACTTTTGACGAAGTCTTCAAGCATCTCAAAGCCTACAGAGCCGGTAAAAAATAATGCGCTATATCGGACGTATTGACGAAGCCATCGCCTCCCTAGCGTTAGTGTTGATGGCAGTCATTCCGTTGGTCGAGATTTTGGCCCGTCCTTTTATGGGTAAAGGTATCGAGAATGCGCCACTTTTCGTGCAGCACATGGGGTTGGTATTGGCCATGTGGGGTGCCATAGCTGCAGAACGCTATGGCCACTTAACTAGTTTGGGACGACTGTTCGATCGAGGCGAGCAATTCGCGCATATTGCTGCCAGTGTGATTTGCGGAGTCCTGACATGGGCGAGTTGGCAATTCGTGATCAGTGAAATGGCGTCTCCCAAAGAATTGGCATATGACATTCCTGTTTGGTGGTTGCAAGCCACCATGCCCTTAGGGTTCGCCATATTGGGTGCCAAGTTGGCTGCGCGTGGACAAGAAAACCAGTGGGTGAAAGGTGCTTTTGCATTGCTTTGGCCGATTGTGGGTATTGCATTTGCCGCTTGGTTGGATGGCGAAGTCATTCTTTTGTGGCCCTACGTCCTGCTATTGGTCGCCGCTTTGCTATGCGGCGCGCCTATATTTGTTGTTCTAGGTGGCATGGCCTTGGTGTTGTTTGCGAGCGACGGCTTGCCTTTGGCTTCTATTGCCCTGTCGCACTACCAAATTACTGTTAATCCATCTCTTCCGGCTTTGCCATTGTTTACTTTGGCTGGGCTGGTATTCGCTAAAACAGACGCTGCAAAACGCTTAGGCATTCTGTTCATCGCATTTTTTGGTCATGGCGTGTTGGGGACTGTGATCGCTGCCACGGTGTTGTGTTCGTTCTTCACTGCATTTACCGGAGGCAGTGGCGTCACTATTTTGGCTTTAGGCGGTTTACTACTTCCTTTGCTTAAAAATGCTGGCTACCCAGAGCAACGCGGTATCAGTTTGGTGACGAGTGCGAGTGCTTTAGGTGTGTTGTTAGCACCTTCGGTGCCATTGATCATGTACGCCATCATTGCGCGGGTGCCTATCAACACCATGTTCCTAGCTGGCTTGGTACCTGCTGTGGTGATGGTAATTTGTCTATTACTTTTTGGTGGTTATTTGCGGGTAGGTAAAGAGCATGCACCGATCCATTCTGAAAATCTCTCATTACGCAAAGCTCTCGGCCAAGCCAAGTGGGAAATTTTGGCGCCCTTCGTGGCTATAGGCTCATTGGTAAGTGGTTTGGCAACGCCAACAGAAAGCGCTGCACTGACAGCAATCTATGCGGTACTCACGCAATCGATAGCCCATAAAGAATTAAATTGGCGTTTGCTGGGTGAGTGTTTATCGCAGTGCGCACAAATCATCGGTGGTGTGATGTTGATATTGGGGATGGCTTTGGGATTGACCAATTATTTGGTGGATGCAGGCATTCCAGATTTGGCAATCGACTGGGTGCAAGGCATCACACAAAACAAATTTATATTTTTATTAGCGCTCAATGTATTTTTATTCATTGCTGGCGCTTTGATGGAGATATACGCCGCAATCGTGGTGCTGGTGCCATTACTTTTACCCTTGGCAGTTAGTTATGGAATTGACCCAGTGCACTTTGGTATTATTTTTCTTGCCAATATGGAGATGGGGTTTTTATGTCCTCCTGCAGGAATGAATATATTCTTTGCATCAGCCGTATTTAAGCAACCGATTCGAAAAGTCGCTATATCGGTGCTTCCTGCATTGATGGCGATTTTTGTTGGGACTTTGATTATTTCTTGGCTACCGGTTGTCGCAACAGGCTTGCCCGAGTATTTGGGCCAAATGGCTAAATAATGAGTCTGGCTAATGTGAAGTCAAATAAAGGTTCAATATGGATTTAATCTTATGGCGTCATGCAGATGCGGAAATTGCCTCTGAAGGAGAGGACGATTTATCGCGTGAACTCACCGTCAAGGGCGAAAAACAAGCCGTAAGAATGGCCGCATGGCTAGATCGCCACCTACCAGAAGGCGCACGCATTTTGGTCAGCCCTGCGAGAAGAACAGAGCAAACGGCTAAAGCCTTGAATCGTAAATACAAATTACGCGATGAATTGGTTCCTGACAGCAACGCAGATGAAGTGCTGGCCTTGATCAAATGGGATCTCGAAAAAGGCCCACAAGGTAAGGGCCCAGTTCTCTTGGTAGGACACCAACCTTATCTAGGTGAAATAGCGGCAAGGCTATTGGGCATGCAAGAGCACAGTTGCGCTATTCGTAAAGGTGCGGTGTGGTGGTTGCGTTCGAGGGTGCGTGAAGAGTATTCTGAAATCCTCTTGCTCAGTGTGACAAACCCAGACTTCATCTAACTATTGAAGTGATTCGAGTTGCGTTTGCACCTTGGCTTGTGCCAATTGCGCCAAGGTGCGCCGCGTATGACCATGAGGCGCAATTGGCTCTGACACGACGACTTGTACCACCATAGGTGGTGCGCAAATCACACGGTGTAGGGATTGCAAAAACCCAATATCACCGACAAATGCTGGTTCAAGACGCATTGCTTGGGTCGCTGGGTCTTTGTAGCGCAAGCTCAGTGCAATCACTTCGCATGAATTCGCAACGGCAACCTCAAACAAATTGGAATGGAAAAGACCAACTTGATGGCCCTCTGTACTCGTACCTTCTGGAAAACCAGCGATGCACATATTATTTTGAAGTGCCTCAGTCAGGCCTTGCACCATCTTGCGCGCAGAGCTGGGAGACCCGCGGTTAACAAAAACCACATCACAACCTTTGGCGATCTGTCCGACCACAGGCCATCGACTCACTTCTTGCTTGGCCACAAAAATACTGTGCTGCAATGTTTGGATCACCAAGGGGTCCAACCAAGAAATATGGTTAGCCACTAACAACCGAGATGGCTTGGGGGCAGAGGTGCCCACATCACCTATCACCTCAACCGAAATGCCTAACAACTTTAAAGTGTCAGCCGACCACTGTTGAATTGCCAGACTTTGACCGGCTTGGTCTAAGCGTGGCAATTGAACAAACAAAACCCAAAATGCTTTTATAAAAGCATAAAGGAGGCGCAGGTAGGTAATGAACACCAATTACTTTGAAGGAAATCCTTTAGGCGTGCGCACACCTTTGACTGCTGCTTGTCCCAAAATAAAGAACACGTCCGTGTTGTCCATAACGCCAGTGAAAGACCAGGCGCCAGGCCCAAAGGCGGACAGTGGAATATCGCTGGCAGTATGCACACCGCTGTTTCCAGGGACTTGACCGGTCACCATAAATTTACCTTCTGCATCACGTGCAGTGGGGTCTGCTGGATAGACGGAGAGGGGCTCTGCTTTGGAGAAAGGTTGTTGGCTATCTTGGATGGGACGATCATTGGTACGCCAATCTTCATGGCGGTCGCTGTTGGCGCCATATCCCACTAACAAGCGGTTATCGACATTGGTTGTTTCTGGATAGCCATCGTTTGCGAGGCGGTATTTAGGGAAGCCAGCTTTTTCATAGGCCCCAACAACTTTATCGCGTAAATTAGCCACGCCACCGTCTTTTGCCAACTCTGCCAATTTGCTATCGCTCACTATAGAGCCACCAATCAAAGAAACTCCCGAGACTTCGTGGTCAGCGGTAATGATGACCAATGTGTCGCCACGCTTTTGCGCAAATGATTGTCCGACGCGAATGGCATTGTCAAATTCAATGGTGTCCAAAATCCAGCGCTCGGTATCCATGTTGTGGGCTTGCTTGTCGATAGAAGCAGCCTCTACCATGAGCACAAATCCATTCTTATCTTTAGACAACACATCCAGAGCTTTGACGGTCATCTCTTCCAGCATAGGCTGGTCAGGAAATCCAAAGTCGTCTACTACGCTACCTTTGACGCCATTCTTCTTTCCTCTGCGGCCATCGATTTTGTCTAATGCAACGTTCATATTGGAGTAAGCAAACAAGCCCAGCAATTTGTTGGTTTGTGCAGTGTTGATAGCATCTAACGAGGATTTATCAGCAGCATAAGCAAATCCTGCAGATTTGAAATCAGCGATCAAGTCACGGTCTTTGTCTAACTTGCCTGCATTGGCGCCCCATCTTTTCACAATGTCAGCAGTGTGCGCATCGGTGCTGGAAAAAGCGTAATCATTTCTGTCTGAGCGTTGTGAGCCAGGCACTGTTGAAGGCAGGAACCATTTACGGCCACCACCCATTAAAACCGATAGTCCAGACAAATGGCGGTCATCAAAAAACTGATCCACGATACCGGTTCCAGCTCCACGGTTGCTGGTATGAATGGCGTTTGCGGCAGGCGTTGCATCAAAAACATCCGCGGTCGTGACAATGCCTAGGGCTTTGCCTTGGGTGCGTTTGAGGTACTCACTTAGGTATTCGATACGTGGATTGTCAAATGGGTCCAACGTGTCATCAGGGAAAACGCCTTCTTCATTGTTGTTGCCTTTATTGCCCGAGACATAGGCAGCCATTCCAGGCGCTGAATCTGTCACTATGGAATTTAAAGAGGCAGTTTTCACTAGGCCAGTGACAGGAAAGGTATCCATGGCCAGTGGCTTAATTGATTTGCCTTGCGCGAATCCGCCAGCAACGATGCGTGCGGCAGATCTATGGGCAATACCCATTCCATCTCCAAGGAAGATGATGATGTTTTTGACTTTCTGTCCGCCATTCTCGAATGGCACGATTTCAAAATTGCCCGTTGCCACAACCTTCTGGCCATCGCTTTGTGTGGCAGTTACTGAGAAGGTATGAATGCCAGGCTTCTTGAGGGTGATGGCACGCACCGTAGCTACAGCGCTATTTTTTGGGATGTTCGGCAAGCAGCCAGTTGAACAATCGCGTAATGCAGTGGATACCTTGACCACTTGGTTATCAATAGCAAACTCTGCTTTGGTAATCGATTTGCTAGCGTCATCAGGTTTGATGGTGGCTTGCAGATCAAAACGTTGCTCTGGCAAAAAGCGCGCAATGATGGGCGCTGGTTGCCCGTTGCTAAAAAGCTCACTAGGCGGGGTTAGGCGGGTAACTGCGGGTTGCGCGGACACATAAGCGCTCAAAGCCAGTAAGCCGGTGAGTGTTGATATCGGTAAAAAGCGTTTATTCATTTTCATAGTGGTGTGTGGATTTCGTAAAAAAATTAATGAACTGGTAATTGCAATTGAAACCATGACACTGCACCTTGTGCGTCTTCATGTCTTCCAACAAGCAAAGTACCTTCTAAAACAAGCGGCCCAGCTTTGTGTGCAACAGCCCAATTCGCTTGGCTAGGATCTAACTTCACCAAAACAGTAGAAGCAGGTAAATCATTAGCGGGCCCATCAGCGTGTTCACTCATCTGGATTGGCATAGGCGCGAAGTAGAACTGGCCTATAGAGTCATCTTCGCTTTTGACCATAAACCCTCGCAAACGCACGTTATGGCCTTGCATGCTTTTGGCATTGGGTGCAATTTCAAGCCCATTGGGTCCAATGGGGTGCTTCAGTAAATCACCAAAACTGAGTAAAGGTGTGTCAACAGCGTACGCATTGTTGAAGGCTAACAACGCACTACAAGTGACGCCTAATATGAACCTGACAAATGCCACATTCGCTCCTTAAAAGAGCAAGTCTAGGGCTCTTGTATGACTTTAATGTGACATATTAATGAAAAGATATATGGATGGTTATCACCATCTTAAAACTTAAAATGGTCGAAAACATCTAATCATGCAGATACATTCCCCCACCCATGAAAAACATAAATCTCATATGTCGCCAGACTGGCTGGACAGAGACTTAAGCCTGCTCGCATTCAATACGCGCGTGCTGGACTGGGCTAAGAGAACAGATGTGCCTTTATTAGAGCGTTTGCGTTATCTGTGCATCGTGTCTTCCAACTTAGATGAGTTTTTTGAAGTGCGTGCAGCGCTCTATACAACGCTTGCTAAACCCAAAGCTGCTTTAAGTGAAATCGATGCGCAGGCTCAGGCATCCTTGAGCCAGGCGGCGCATGAATTGGTGCACGAGCAATACGCTTTGTATAACGATTCGCTCATGCCTGCGTTTGCCAAAGCAGGGGTGCGCATTTTGTCGCACAACGAGCGTAACGCTGACCAGCGTCATTGGGTTAAAAATTATTTCGAGCGTGAGGCGCGGCCATTACTGCTGCCAGTTGGTTTAGACCCTGCGCATCCGTTCCCACAAATTGCCAACAAATCTTTGAATTTCATCGTGCGCTTGTCTGGCAAAGACGCTTTTGGCCGCGACAACGAAATCGCGATTGTCAAAGTCCCACGGAGTCTGCCGCGGGTCATCCAGTTGCCTGAAAAAATATCTGGTCGCCGTTTGTTGTTTGTATCCATCTCTAGCGTGATTCGCGCACATTTAGAAGAGCTTTTTCCCGGCCGTTTAGTGGGCGAGTTTTCACAATTCAGAGTGACGCGCCATTCTGATTTGGCTGTGGACGAAGAAGACGTCAAAAACTTACGCACCGCTTTGCGTCACGGGTTAGTGCATCGTAATTTTGGTCAAGCTATTCGTTTAGAAGTATCCGAAGCATGTTCGCAATATTTGTCAGACTTTCTATTGCATCAATTTGAGTTGCCCCTGACCGCGCTATATCGCGTGCATGGCCCTGTGAACTTGGTCCGATTGAACCAATTGATTGATTTGATCGATAGACCCAAATGGCTGTTTCCGCCTTATCACCCAAGTTTCCCTAAGCAATTCAAAGTCAACACGTCTATTTTTGAGCAACTGCAATCTGGCGATGTGTTGATTCACCAACCCTACGAAAGCTTTGACGGAGTTTTGGCTTTTCTGAGAGAGGCTGTGCGCGACAAACATGTGTTGGCTATCAAGCAAACCATCTACCGTACAGGTGCCGATTCTGAATTGATGGAGTTATTACGTGAAGCCGTGCAACGTGGCAAAGAAGTCACGGTGGTGGTGGAATTGAAGGCGCGCTTTGATGAAGAAGCCAATATCAATTGGGCTGAAAAACTCGAATACATCGGAGCCCAAGTGGTGTATGGCGTGGTGGGATTAAAAACACACGCCAAGATGTTGTTAGTATCGCGCCGCGAAGGCCGAATGATCCGCCGCTATGCGCATCTTTCCACCGGCAACTACAACCCGAAAACAGCCAAGCTCTATACCGACATAAGTCATTTGACCAGCGACGCCAAAATCACCCAAGATGTAGAAACCGTCTTCAACTTACTGGCAAATCAAAGCAAAATCCCTAGGCTCAACAAGCTCATGCTTGCGCCTTTCCATTTGCAGAAAAATCTGATTGAACTGACCAAGCAAACCGCCCAAGCCGCGCACGAAGGTCAAAGATGCCGCATCATTTTGAAGATGAACTCCTTGACGGATGAGAGTCTGATGGAAGCTTTGGTGCATGCAGGACATGCAGGTGTACAAATTGATTTAATTATTCGCGGCGCATGCATGCTGCCAGCACAACGAGTGGGCTTTACTGACAATATACGCGTGCGTTCCATCATTGGTCGGTTTTTAGAGCATTCACGCGTGTTTTACTTCACTGCTGGCAAACAAGAGTCTTTGTATTTGTCGAGCGCTGACTGGATGAACCGAAATATGTTGCGTCGCGTGGAATTGGCTTGGCCGGTGGAAGATCCAAAATTACGCCAACGTATATTCAACGAATGCCTGCAAACCTACCTGCAAGACTATGTAGATGCTTGGGTGATGAATGCCAATGGGCAATATGTCAAAGCAACGCCGCCTAAATCGCGCAGCGTAACTCCCAAGGTACACGACAGTGCGCAACAACAACTTATGGCGATGTACGGGGGAACAAAAAATTAAGCAGGTTGTTTGACGCGGGCTGCTTGGGTAAAAGCAAAGGCCCAAGGCGTCTTTTGCCAAGCTATGACTTCTTGGCGTAGCAAATGCACGGACTGAGGATGGCTTTCTATCCAATCAGCGTCTGCTTCCAAAGTGAATTGCTTTGATTTTTCATTACAGTTAAATTCCAATCCAGATTGGTCTGGATTTTTACGGGCATGGCACAAAATAACAGCCATCCGCAGGGCGATGAGCATTTTGATGAACTCAGCTTCTTCAAAATCTGCTTCTAACTTTCTTAATTTACCCCGATGTCCCAAAACGAGCAAGCCTAAGCGTTGTAGCTCTTGCATGCTGAACCCCAGCAAGTCTGCATTCTCCAAAATATAGGCGCCATGCTTGTGGTAATCGCTATGAGAGATAGCAAAGCCCACCTCATGCATAGAAGCCGCCCAGCTGAGTTTACGTTTCAGTCTTTGTACCAAATGGGCTTCATGTTCAGAGTTCTCAATGGTCTTATTAAACAACTGCAAGGCGACACGGCTGACACGTTGGCTTTGTGTTTGGTCAACTGCAAATTTTTGCGCTAGGCGTTGGATAGAGATATCACGCACATCCGTGGCTTGGTCATCGCGCTCCACCATTTCAAATAAGACGCCTTGTCTTAAAGCGCCTTGGGCGACATTGAGTTTGTCAATGTCTAGCGACTGCATCAAAGCGCGCAAAACACTGGCGCCACCGCCAATGACCGCACGACGGTCTTCTTTTAAACCTGGTTGCCGCACATTGTCTACATGGCCGGCACGTAACAGTTGTTTGATGAGCCAGTTAAGGCCTTCGATAGTGACTTCTCCAGCGGGCCAGCCCTCGGCTTGTAATACATCTGCGACTGCACCAACCGTTCCAGATGCACCGTAGGCAGTGTCCCATTGAGAACGTGGGTATTTTTCAAGGGCTTCTTCTAGAACGGCTTTGGCAGCAATTTCTGCTTTGGAGAAAGCTTGTTCAGTTAAAGCGCCGTCAGGAAAATATTTCATTGACCAAGCCACGCTGCCAACACGGAATGAGCCTGTGACATGGGCTTGTAAATTTTGCCCAAGTACCAATTCGGTGGAGCGACCGCCAATGTCTATTACCAAACGACGCTTGTGGTCTGTAGGCAATAGGTGAGAAACCCCTTGGTAGATCAAGCGTGCCTCTTCGCTGCCAGAAATAATTTCAATAGGAAAACCTAATATGTCACGTCCGCGTTTGATAAAGGCTTCGCGGTTCTTGGCTTCGCGCAGTGTTTGGGTAGCAACCACACGCACCTGTGATTTTTGAAAACCAGCGATGCGCTCCGCAAATCGGGCCAAGCATTCCCAACCGCGCACCATAGATTCTTGCGAAAGGTTTCTGTTTTCATCGAAGCCACTGCCTTGGCGCACTGTCTCTTTGAGATATTCAATGCGTTGAATTTGACCGTGTTCGTAACGCCCAATTTCTAATCTAAAACTATTGGAGCCTAAGTCTATGGCTGCCAATAAAGTACCTTGCTTCATGTGTAGATGGTATTGTGTTCAAGTGACAAATTTGTGTCGATTCTAGAGGCTTGTTGCGCCTCGTTGATAAACTGAGCCTTATGCAATCTCCATTAGCACTTTGTAACCTACGTGTCATCGAACTCGGGCAACTCATAGCCGGACCATTTGCCGCTAAAACTTTGGCAGATTTTGGCGCAGATGTCATCAAAATTGAGCCTCCCACAACAGGCGACCCTTTGCGCAAATGGCGCTTGCTCAAAGACGGCACATCGGTGTGGTGGCAAATTCAATCGCGTAACAAACGTTCTATCGCTCTGGATTTAAAACAAGCTGAAGCACAAGACATTGTTCGGCAATTGGTCAAAGATGCCGATGTCTTGATAGAAAACTTCCGTCCTGGTGCGATGGAAGGCTGGGGTTTGGGTCCAGATGAATTGCTTGCGCTCAACCCAAAGCTCATCATGCTGCGCATCAGCGGTTACGGACAAACAGGCCCTTACCGCGACAAGCCAGGCTTTGGCGTGGTGGCCGAAGCGATGAGCGGATTACGCCATCTCACGGCCGAACCAGGCCGTGTGCCTGTGCGTGTAGGTGTGAGTATTGGTGACACCCTGGCATCACTACACGGCGTGATTGGTATCTTGCTAGCTTTGCATGAACGTCACACCAGTGGCAAGGGGCAGGTGATCGATGTCGCTTTGTATGAAGCGGTATTTAATTGCATGGAAAGTTTGTTGCCAGAGTTCAGCGCTTTTGGTGCGGTGCGTGAAGCAGCCGGTAGCGCTTTGCCTGGCATCGCGCCTAGCAATGCCTACAAATGCCAAGACGGTGGTTATGTATTGATTGCCGGCAATGGCGACAGTATTTTTAAACGGCTGATGCACACCATGGGGCGTGATGATTTAGGCTTAGACGTCGGTCTTACAGATAATGCGGGGCGTGTGAAGCGCGTAGAAGAAATTGATGCGGCTATTGGCGTATGGACTGCAACACTTTCTGTTGCGCAAGTGCTAGAACTATTAGATGCTGCCAGTGTGCCGGCCGGTCGTATCTATACCGTTGCCGACATTGCTACAGACCCGCATTACCAAGCGCGAGAGATGATTTTGCAAACCGTGATGGCAGATGGCAGCGCACTGGCATTGCCAGGAATTGTTCCTAAATTATCGCGCACACCAGGCTCGCACCGCCGTAACGCACCAGAGATTGGACAAGACACCGATGCGGTGTTGCAAGACATTGGTCTAAATCCAGCACAAATCCAAGCCCTGAAAGACAAGGGCATTGTTCAGTAGTCTGCCGCAAGGCCGAAGCGGGTAGTTACTCGATTTTGATACCAGCAGCCTTGACTAACTGTGCAGCAGACGCAGTTTCGCTGTCGAGATATTTCTCAAACGCTTCTTGTTGCATCGGCATGGCCGCAGCGCCTAATTTATCTAGGCGGTCTTTCACATCGGGCATGGCCAATACTTGCATCACACCCGCATGTAATTTATTCACGATGGGCTTGGGAGTCTTGGCCGTCACGAACAATCCGACCCAGAAGGTGTAGGCCGCGCTTGCATATCCAGCATCTGTGATCGATGGAATTTGTGGCAATAGAGGTGAACGCTGTGCCGTACTCACCGCTAGGGCTTGCAATCGGCCACTTTGTATCAAAGGCAAAGCCGATACCAAAGGCGCAAAAAACCAATCGATACGCCCTGACGCGGTTTCTGTCAAAGCCTCTGGTGTTCCGCGGTAAGGCACATGTTGCGCTTGAATACCCGTAGCGACGCGAAACTTTTCGGCATTCATGTGTGTGGCCGAGCCATTTCCAGCAGATGCGTAGTTCAAAGCACCTGGTTGTGCTTTTGCTTTGGCGACTAAATCAGCGACGTCTTTGTAGCCTTTAGCTGGAGATACAACGATGACATTAGGCAAACTGGCCAAGGGCGTGATGCCGTCAAAGTCTTTGAGTGTGTCGTAACTTAGCTTGGGATACAAGGCAGGATTGACCACATGCCCCGAGCTATGCACTAGCAAGGTGTAACCATCAGCAGGTGCCTTGGCAACCAAGGCCGCGCCAACAGTGCCACCCGCTCCGGTTTTGTTGTCGATCACAATTTGCGCGCCAAGCAGGGGGCCCAATTTTTCTGCGATCGTGCGTGCAATGACATCAGTACCGCTACCTGCTGTGAATGGAACAACGAAAGTGATTGCTTTGCCTTGCGGCCAATCACTTTGGCCAAATGCTGACAAAGTAGAAGATGCACTGGCTGCCGCAGCCCACTGCAATGCATGGCGGCGAGTCAAAAAAGTGGTGTTGTCCATTACGTTGTCTCCTATAAATTAAGGATTAAAAACAATACGGCGTTTTGCGCCGCCTAAAACTTCTTTGTAAACACGCAATGCTTGGTCTAGTCCAAAAACTGCATCCGGTGTGACTTGAAAGGGTTGCAGACTGCCAGCTTCAAAACCATCGTACATCGCTTGCATCAAGGCGTTGGTATGAATGCAATCAAGCGCTAATGTATCAATACCTACATAAGTATGCATGCCTCGGTAAAACGTGAAGATATCAAAAGGCACTGGGCGTTCAATCGTTGCGATAAAAATTTGTGTCGCGCCTTTGGCCATCGACAGGTTAGCCGCTTCAAAGTAAGGACTTCCTACCGTGTTGAAAACGATGTTTGCGCCTTTGCCCGCGCTCAGTTCACGAATAGTCTCAGCGACTTTGCCAAGCGAGGCGTCGATATAGTGCACACCGTTGACGCGTTGGTCTGATGGTGTAGCACCTCTTTGTACGGCGATCACCAAAGCGCCCGCTTGCGCGGCCAGTTGCACCGCGGCTTGTCCAACTTTGCCATTGGCGCCCATCACTGCCACGGTTTGTCCCGCTTGTGGCAAACCACTGCGACGAAAGCCTTCATAGGCCGTGATGAAAGGCACACCAATTGAGCCCGCTTCTTCAAAACTCAAGCGCTTGGGTTTTTCACGCAAAGCACCTTCGGGTAACACCAACCAACCTGCATGTGAACCATCACGCGTAATGCCTACATCCCCGCCTGATCCCCAAATTTCTTTGCCAATCCAGTTGCTGGGGCCTTCGACCACCACACCTGCATAGTCGCGACCTGGTATGCGAGGAAACACCGCTTGTGGCATCAAACCTAAAGCAGCCTTGACGTCGCTGGGGTTCACGCCTGCGCTACGCACACGCACCAAGGCTTCGCCTGTTTTGTGCGCGGGTGGGTCTTGCGCAACAATTTGAGGTGCCAATGCGTCTGCGTTAGCTGCTTTGGCAAGAACACGCACGGCGTGCAGTGCTTTTTTATCTACTGTCATGAAAAACGCTCTTTGGTAAATCGAAAGAATTATTTGCGATTGGGCAACTGAAGCATTGCACGCGCCTCACTTGGTGTCGCCAATTCACCACCCAAATCATGGATGATGCGTTTGGCCTTAGTCACCAATTCGGCATTACTTTTTGCCAGTACGCCTTTCTCTAAATAGATGTTGTCTTCCATGCCCACGCGCACATGGCCACCTGCGCACATTGCTAGCGCTACAAATTGGAATTCAAAGCGTCCAATGCCAAACGCAGACCAAATAGCACCTGCAGGCAACAAGCTTCGCGCATACATCAAGGTTTCGGGTGAAGAATTGAAACCATACTTCACGCCTGTCACAAAGGTCCACAAACCAGGTCCTTGCAATGTGCCGTCAGCTATCAAGTCGCGTGCGAGGTGGATATCGCCTGAATCAAAAATTTCTAATTCAGGTTTGACACCGGCTTCGCGCATCACATTGGCCATGATGCGCACATTGCGTGGCGTGTTGATCACCACATCGCCGCCTGAATTCATGGTGTTCAAGTCAAGAGAGCAAATATCTGGTTTTAAAACGCGGATGTGTTCCACGCGTTTTTCAGGGACGACTAAGGTCGAGCCCGCAGCAGCAACACGAGGGTCATCGTGGCTTGGAACAAATCGCCCGCCAGGTCCCGTAGTGAGGTTGATGATGAGCTCGGGGTTGCCGCGCCGCACTTTGTCAAACACTTCGCGATAGTGCTCCAGTTCCATAGAAGGTTTGCCAGTTTTAGGATCGCGCACATGGATATGAACAGCCGCTGCCCCTGCTTCTGCTGCTGCCAAACATTCGTCTGCAATTTGAGTGGGAGTGATAGGCAGGTGAGGCGTTTGATCCGGAGTAGTGATGTTGCCCGTAACCGCGCAGGTCAGAAAAGTTTTTTGGCTCATGGCTTAGTTCTTAAAAGTAAGTGATCAGAGATGTCTGCCACCATCGACCACGATGCGCGTGCCGGTGACATAACGCATAGTGGTAGCGCAGGCTTGCACGACAGCTGCGACATCGTCGACGGTTCCGATGCGTTTGAGTGGAATCGTGCCAGCCACTTTTTCGTTGAAATCAGCGCCACGGCCTGGCACAAAGGTGGAATCAACGACACCAGGTGACACGGAAATAACACGCACGAGAGGTGCAAAGGCTTTAGCCAATGCGTCGCCGACCACATCAATACTGGCCTTGGCTGCAACATAGGCCAAGTTGCTACCTGTGCCTGTGAAGCCTGCAATAGAAGAGATGTTGACGATCAAACCATCTTCTGATTTTTTGAGCATAGGCATAAAGGCTCGGATTGTTGACATCACGCCGCGAAAGTTGACTTTCAAAATATCGTCGATCAGCTCGTCGGTGAGTGCTTCTAAATCCGCTGCTGGAACAGGCTTGGTATAGCCCGCGCTGTTGACCAAGATATGCACCACGCCGCATTGCTTTTCAATCTCAGCGGCCACACTTTTGAGCGCTTGGCTGTCCGTGATGGGTGCTTTGAAACACAGATGGCCATTACCAGGAAGAGCGGCAGCTTTGGCAGCGGCAGACTCGGCGGATTCTGAGTTGTAAAGCAAAACACAGCGCGCACCCAAAGTGGCGAGTCGTTTGGCTGTGGCCAAACCAATGGCACCTGTGCCGCCGGTAATTACGGCGATTCGGCCTTGTAGTGAGTCTGTGGGTGCAAAAGTGGAGGGCATGTGCTGGCTTCAAAAAGATTGGAAATGCGATTTTTATCGATAAAAATAATAGTTTTCGAATATTATCGATGAAACCCCATATTGGCTTGTAAAGGAAATCCTATGCTAACCGTCACCGAAGCTGCGATGCGCAGTTTTGCTACCGCCTCTGACCCACGCATGGGCGAGGTGATGGCCTTGTTGGTCAAGCATTTGCACGCTTTCGTCGCCGAATCCAAGCTCACCAAAGAAGAATGGATGCGAGGTTTGACTTTTCTAACCGCTGCAGCAGACATCACCACCGAAGAGCGCAACGAATTTAGTTTGCTGTCTGATGTGTTGGGCATTTCCTCGATGGTTGACGTGGTTTCACAACCTGTAGGCGGCACATCTAGTAGCGTCTTAGGCCCGTTTCATAACCACGATTCGCAGTTGCAACCCAATGGCGTGGACTTAACGAAAGGCCAAGCGGGCGAGAGAACTTGGTTGCATGGCCGTGTCGTAGATAAAAATGGCAAACCCGTCGCCAACGCAGAACTAGATTTTTGGCAAAACGCAGACAACGGGTTGTACCCAGCACAAGACTCTGAGCAAGACCCGCACAACCTGCGCTGCAAAATCCATTGCGAGGCTGACGGCAGTTTTGAGTTGCTGACGATCCGTCCGCACCCCTATACCGTTCCCACCGATGGCCCTGTGGGCGCCATGTTGGCAGCAGCAAAGCGCAGTATTTGGCGACCCGCCCATTACCATGTGATCGTCAGTGCGCCTGGCTATGTGGGTTTGGTAACCGAGTTGTTCCCCGCAGGATCCGCCTATATAGACAACGACACCGTGTTTGGTGTGCGCGAAGGTTTGATTGTGGATTTCAAACCTTGCCAGAATGCAGAAGTTGCCAAGCGCTACAACTTACAAGAACCCTTTAATGAGGTGCAGTTTGAGTTTTGTTTGGTAAAAAATTAAATAAACAGGAGACAGTTATGAAAATCACGCATCCCTCACTACCCGCATTCAAAGCCCTCGCTACGGCAGCCTTGACTGCGTTCTTGTGTGTCAACGCATCCGCCCAAAGCGATTGGCCCAAAGCCAAGCCCGTCACTCTCTTGGTGGCTTTTGCGCCTGGTGCTTCGACTGACATCGTCGCGCGCTCACTCACGCAAAAGTTGTCTGAAATTACAGGTGGCAATTTCATCGTGGAGAACAAAGGTGGGGCGGGTGGCAATATCGCCACCACCCAAGTCAAACGTGCTGCGCCTGATGGCTACACCATCTTGGTCCATAGCGTTGCGTATGCAGTCAACCCATCCTTGTATGCCGATGCCGGCTACGACGCCCTAAAAGATTTCATGCCTGTGGCCTTAGGCCCCAAAACACCCAACATATTCACGGTGAACCCCAGCGTTCCTGTGAATACCTTGCCGCAATTGGTAGAAGCTGCCAAGAAGTCGCCCTTTAGTTATGCGTCGTCGGGCATTGGAACCACCACCCATTTGTCTATGGAACGATTGAAGTCGGCTGCGAAGGTAGACATCGTCCACGTGCCTTACCAACCTGCAGCCGCTATCAATGCGGTGGTGGCAGGCCATACGCAAATTGCAACCACTTCTATGCCCCCAGCGGTGCCCATGATCAAAGCCGGTAAGTTGAAAGCGTTGGCCGTGACCAGCGCTACCCGCTCGCCCTTGTTGCCCGATGTACCGTCCATTACAGAGTTTGGTTACAAAGAGTTTGACGACTACACCTGGTTTGGCTTTTTCGCTCCCATTGGCACGCCACCCGCCGTAATTGAAAAACTCAACGCAGCGCTCAACCGCGCGATGGAATCTGCCGAGATCGTAGAAAAGTTTGCCCTACTAGGAATGTCTAGCAATCGCAACAGCACGACAGAATTCGGCAACTTCTTAAAAGCAGAAGTGCCTAAGTGGGCTGCTGTGGTGAAGAGCTCTGGGGCTAAGGCGGATTAAGCTTTAAGCCAGCATGCGCCGCGCATTGCGGCTTTCAATCGCTGTCAAATCTTCCAAGCTAAAGCCCATGCCCATGAGGCCTTTGACGTGGTCTAGTGAGGTGCGGTAAGGGAAGTCGGTTCCAAACACGACCTGACTAACGTCGACCAAGTTCAGCAGTGACAGCAATGCACCAGGATGCGAAGCCTGTGCGGTGTCGTAATAAAAACGACGCAAGGTCGGGATAACTTGGTCGCTAGGCAAAACTTTGCCAAAGTTCGCATTTAACTTAGGCAACATGGTAAGGCGTTCCACCAAAAATGGCATGGTGCCCCCCGCATGCGAGAAGATGAACTTGATGTCTTTGCACCGCGTCGCCGTGCCGCTGAACAAAATGCTGGTGATCGTGCGTGTGGTGTCAGTTGCAAACTCGATGGTTGAACCAGGCACGCCGTCTTGCAAGTTGTTGCAGCACTTCGGATTGGACGGGTGGGTGTAGACGATCAACTTGCGGCGGTTGATCTCTTCCATGATCGGCGCGAAAGACGCGTCACCTAACCACTTGCCGTCATAACTGGTCAGCATGGCTATGCCTTGGGCCTTGAGCACGTCGCAGCTGTAGGCAATTTCTTTCAAGGCACCGTCTACATCGAGCATAGGCAAGGTGGCAAAGAAACCAAACTGTTTGGGATAGTCACGCGCAAGTTGCGCTCCGTATTCATTGCTGATCCGTGCCATGCGCCGCATAGTCTCCGCATCGCCAAAACTCGCGGCGGGTGTGGTGGGCGACGTGATCGAGTAAGTCACACCTGCTTGCGCCATATCGTCCAAGGTTTTGTTGAGTGACCAATTGCGGGCGGGGGGCTCGGCCAGTTTGCGGGCTTCGAGTTCCTTTAAATACGCTGGCGCCCATACATGGTGGTGCACGTCGACTAAGTCACGTTTGGCTTCAAGAGGCGACGCATTGATTGGTTTGGTAACAGCGCATGAAGGCAACATCGTTGCGGCGCCTGTTGCCAGCAGTCCCGTCAAAAATCCGCGTCGCGGAAGGCAGTCTAAACACGTGTTTTTGGTGAATGTATTCAACATGGCGTCTTCCTTTTGAAACAGCTAATTCGTTGCAGTGTTAATTCAAATAAGTGAAAAGCGGATGGATTGGATTTAACCCTTAAGTTTCATCCACGATTGGATTAGACAAAATGCCCACGCCTTCGACTTCGATTTCACAGATATCGCCAGGCGCCATCCACACGGGGGGCGTACGCGCATAGCCCACACCTGCAGGTGTACCGGTGATGATGACATCGC
>Ga0214919_10003505_pt1 | contig 23626 bp, 25 predicted proteins | sample LL1503_MetaG_FD_177994 | JGI IMG/M metagenome (GOLD analysis project Ga0214919, IMG submission 177994) | Freshwater microbial communities from Lake Lanier, Atlanta, Georgia, United States - LL-1503 | ecosystem: Environmental > Aquatic > Freshwater > Lake | place: USA: Georgia | collected... | reverse complement strand
AGCCAGCCAGCCAACCAAGCCAGCCAACCAACCAACCAACCAACCAACCAACCAACCAACCCATGAGTTTCTATTTCAAAATAATAATGCAGCAATAATACAATAATAACAACATCCATACATTGGTTTTTTCATGACAGAACTGGTGAATCAAGGTGCGTACGGTTGCTTGTATTATCCGGGCATGCACTGCAACGGCAACACCATGCGCGACCTGCGCCACGCCACCAAACTGGTGGTGCAGGACGAAGTGGCCGCAAACGAAGTGGCCGTCGGCAACGCCGTGAAAAACATCGTGAATTACAGCGTGAATTTCGTGCCAGTGATAGACACGTGCGTGGTGAATTTAGGCAAGGTGCGCCGAAACAACCCGCATGCGCTGGATAAGTGCGACGTTATAACAGACTCATCCTCCTCAAAAAAAACGAAGTTCCTGCTGATGAAGATGCCCTACATTGACGGCATGTATTTTTACGAGTACATTAGCGTGATGGGAGGCAACAAAAAAAAAATCATTTCCTGCATTTTTGACACGTACAATTATTTGATTGAGTCCATTGAACGGCTCATGGAGAACGGCATCGTGCACTACGACCTCAAGCTGCAAAACATTCTCATGAATTTGAAGACGGACACGCCGATCATCATTGATTTCGGGCTCTCCATCGTGGTCGGCAAAACCCCGACGATGAATGCGGAGTTTTGGAAGCTGCATTTTTACAAGTACTCGCCCGACTACTACGTGTGGCCGCTGGAAGCGCACGTCATCAACCATGTGCACAACGTGTCCGCATCAGGGGTCCTGACCCGCGCCGACGTGGAGTCCATTTGCGAGACGTACGTGAATGCGAACGAAGCCCTTCGCATCTTTTCAAAGGGGTTTCGCGCGCGCTACCTAAAGGCGTGCATGGAGCAGTGCGACCGGTGGGTTGGCGTGGAGCGGGATGCGGCGTGCGCCGGGCTCATCGCCGGATGGCACACGTGGGACAACTACTCGCTCAGCATTGCGTATCTCCAAATCATCGGGTTCATTTCGGAAGCCGGCTTCATTGACAACCAGCTGATCGTGAAGTACGTGCAGCTGCTGCTGATGAACGTGCATCCCGACCCGGATCGTCGCAAGTCGGTGGGCGACACCAAGCGCGCCTTCACCGACATGTTTTACATGAACCAACGGGTTGAAATGTACGACAACATCGTGGAGCACTTCAACACGGACGCGTTCATTCGGCAAACCATCATTCTTAAAAGCATGTCGCGTCCGCCAATTCACTAAATCAATGGAATAAATGATTTTTTTTCTCTGATAAAAATCATTGTTGTACAATCAATCCAATCAATCAGTGGCGACGCTTGGACTTGCGCTTGGATCCACGACGTTTGGATCCGCGACGCTTGGATTTCTTGCCGCCGCTAAACTGGGTGGCTTGCAGTTGAAGCGCGGTGCCGCTGCTGTGACCACCTCCAGAAACGGAATCGGGGGTTAATGCACTTGGGGCTGAACCTCCACTCTGGCCCTTGCTGCCGCCCAACATGGGCAACACCACGAGCGAGCCGCCGTGTTTTTCTTTTTTGTAGGAAGCCTTTGCCTTAACCAGAATGTCTCTCAGACCCATGCCGGGGTTTTCATTGCCAACCCGTTTTACATGGGCCATCCATGCGTTCGGCGTTTTGGACGACTTGCTTTTGGATTTTGCCATTCTGTGGTTGCGTGTAGTTTATGATTATAGGAGAGAAAATATATTTAAAACCCATTTAAACGGGATGCGTCATATTTTTAATAGCAGCGCAGCATCAACAATTCACACCATTACCATTAAACAATGGTGAAAAACGACGCGGGAGGAAACAAAGGCAAAGGACTGGCGCGCAAGCACGTCAATGCCGCAAAATGCGGCAGCTCCAAGCAGCTGCGTGTGGCGACAGAGGAAGCCGAGAAGTATGCAATCGTCAGCAAAATATTGGGCAATGGCATGTGCTACGTGCGCCTATTAACCGGAGGCGGCGAACGGCTCTGCATAATTCGCAACAAGTTCAAAGGCCGAGGCAAACGCGACAACATTTTGGAGTCGGGATCCTGGGTTTTGGTTGGCATGCGCGAATGGTCCAGCAAGCAAGAGACCTGCGATTTGCTGGAAGTGTACAATCTAAACGAGCGAGACCGCTTGCTCAAAAACGAGCCGTGTTTCAAGAGCGTGTCGGCTGAAATCGGCGGGAGCGGCAGCGGCAGCAGCAGCAGCAGCAGCAGCAGCAGCAGCAGCGCATCCATTGCATCCATTGGATCCATTGTGTCCAATGTGCAGTTTGCAGACAGCACCACCATGAAATACAGCAGCATGCTGAACAAACGTAACTCAGATGAAGAGAACGACTATGAAGACATGATGCAACAACAGCGCGTCTATGACATGCCATCATCTTCAGACGAAGACCAAGAAGACGAAGACCAAGAAGACGAAGACCAAGAAGACGAAGACGAAGACGAAGACGACAGCGACACTGTTCCAATTCCTCCAATTCCGCTAAACAAAATCAAGGCGTCAAAGGTGGCTGAAATAAATGTGGATGACATATGAAATCAAACCAGTTTCTGAACAAGAACGGTTGTCAAGTAAAACAACGTGCCTCCCCACAGCGTGTCCGTGACCGCAGTGAAGAGCTGCCATTTGGACAGCAGCGCCAGGTTCGTGAAGTCGTAGACGCCGTACGTCACGAGCCCCAGAAGGAACGCGTCTTGGGCCGACCGCCCCGGCCGGATGATGAAGTAGTTCAGCCCGAAAATCAGTAACACGTAGGTTACAACCGCGCCGAACAGGTTAACCACCATGGGAGACCCCTGCACCGCCGCAATCTGGCGAGCAAAGTGACCCTTGATCACGCTCAAATACGCGAAATCAATGGCCACAAGTCCCAGCGCCGAGACCAGCATCTTGTTTTGCTGCTGCTGCATCAAATCAATCAAATGCTTATGTTATTTATTATGCAATATGCACACACAAAAAAACAAAAATATAATTCAAAAATGCATTTAAAGCATCATCGTCATATTCATTCATCTGCAAGCAAGCAACGAAGCAAACCAACAACACTCCAATACAATGACAACCACCGCATCAGACAAGGCACATCAGACACGCTACAATGCCGGCAGGCTGAGCGTGCCGGACGAGCTCTATTGGTACAACAATCACACCAACTGGGACGCACTCAGCCGCAAGGAGTTCCGCGAGATCATGATCCGCATGGAGACCATCACCGCGCAGTATTACAACGATTTCGGAGACTGCGCTTATGGCAGTCGTTGCAACCGCAGTTCCGCCATCAAGCAGTTCTGGGCCGACGAGTGGGGCTGCGAGTACGTGCCCGAGTCCGGAAAGTGGCTTGACCTGGACACCAACACAGTAATTAAAAGCGAGACGGATAAGAAGGCCCAGCGTGATGCTAAGAAGGCTATAACGAAGGCATCCACGAAAAACCAGTACAATGACGAGGAGGAGGAAGTGTATGTGCAAGCGGCACAGAAGCAGCAACAAGCGGAAGTGAAACAGCCACAAACTTGCAGATCTAGGTTTGATGCGGAGGAGGAGGCTCATGCAGTGGCGGCGCAGTCTGCACAATCACAATCGGAAAAGGCACAGGCAGAAGCGCAAACCCAAAAAGCACAAAAATCGTTGGAAGACCAAGTGAAACTACTCACTCAGCAGCAGCACCAGCAATTGTGTGACTACGACGCTTGGTATGACGCGGAGGAGGAGGCATATGCGGAGGCTCATGCAAAGGCACACGCGCAAGAAAAGCAACTACAAAAGGAGCAACAACAGCAACAAAAAGAGGCGCAAGCCTATCTGGACTCGTTCAACTACACTTCTGAGGAGGAACAAGAGGAACAAAAGGAGCCTGTGACCACTCGTGTCTGCTGCCAGGCAGTGCTTTACATTGAGGAGCTCACCGAGACCAAGGGCGACCCGGATTGGCGCGCTTACATTTACTACGAGGCGCGCATCCGCCGCTACGTGCTCAAAGGCACCCGCCGATCGCTGCGCGCCACCAGCAAGAAGACCGTGTTTCCCGAGATCAAGCTCTGCTTCCGCTCGTCCAGGGAGCTGGCCCGCTACCTGTGCTCATCCACCGATGCGTTGTTGAACGTGAGCATGCTTGCCATGAGCAGCGCCACTGTCAAGGACGCCACATTTAATGAGCTTTATGCGCTTCCCGCCCACGGCTGCAAGACGGAGCTGTTCGGATACGATGAAACCCGCCCCCGCTTCTCCACCTTTGTGAACTACCTGTGCATGGTGCGCGACATTGACGCCACGCATTCCACCTTCGCCTCGTTTTAACCAACACGCAAAATACAAAATGCAAAACACACAAACAGTTTAAATTATATGTGTATAATTACATACATATACATATAACATTGAAATGGTGAATCCCTGTCCGGATGGACAGGTTCTTGACAGGACCACGAAGCAATGCAGGCCACCTTTGAAACGTGGCAGAAGATTTAGTGCAACCACAAAGGCAACCACAAAAGCAAAAAAAACGTGTCCAGATGGACAAGTTCTTGACAGGACCACGAAGCAATGCAGGCCACCTTTGAAACGTGGAAAAACTGCTAAAAAAAGCCCCACCAAAAGCCCAACAAAGGTTCAGGACAACACGACGCTGGACAAGCACGGGTTTACCATTCCCGTTTATAGACCAAAAGTTTACAATGATGAAAAAACATACAGGCAAACCACACTTGCGTTTTCAAAACACAAGCCAAAAATGGCCTAAATAAATGATAAACAAAAATGATGCAAACCCCAAATAAATATTTGCATCATTTAACAACAACAACAACAACAACAACAACCACAACAACCACATGCCCAACCCAATGCACCCATCATTCCAAAAAATCAAGGTCAACTTCTACTTGGACTATCCCCAGCACAGCTACTACGAGGTGCTAATAAATCCGCACAAGGACACTCCCAATGGCATCATTTCATCCATTATTCAAAAGCTTTACCCGCCGCACCTGCACTCGTACAGCACCCTTGATCCCGCATTCGTCCACGTGCAGACGGGCGCCGTGTTGGACCCGCACAAAACGTTTGCGAAAAACGGCATAACCAACAACAATAATGAACACATGATTCCCGACGTTCGCATCCGTCTGAAAATCAATGTGCTGCCCTTGTCGCAGCTGCCTTGAATTAATGTGATGTGGGTTTGATGGGCACATTTCACTGGCGTGAACGACGTTTTGATTTTTTGGTTTTGGATTTGCGATGACGACCACCCCATGATGGCAGTTTGTATTCGTTCATTCGTTCTCTTATTTTGCTCACTTCCACCTGCCGTTTAAAAGGATCGTCCCCAATCCAACGACTGGGAGTATTTTCTCGCACAGCATTCGCATGTTGTTCTATGCATCTTAATGCTTCCTCTTCATTTTTTGCATTCATCACATAATACACAGACACATGGTCTTCCCACCGAGTCACCCATCCAACGATGGTTTCAATGTCTCTACTACGCGTTCTCGTGAAATAATAGTCTTCCTGAATGTCCATTGTAAGTGGCGCAAACTCCTCTGTTCCAGGAAGAATGTGCTTGGTCCATCCTGCATATTCGGCGGTTGGAGCTATGTCGGTTCTAACCACATACAGTGAGGTTGCATTTCGTATGTCATCTGGAGTTAATTCAAGCATGGATTTTGCGTACACTGGTTTATATTTTCTGCTGTTGATGCTTTTTCTCATTTGTGCAATTTCCTTTCTGGACAATGGAACCGGGGATTGCGATAACAAGCCGGTAATTAAACTGTCCATCAACGCACTTCTACTCAGCGCATGCATCCGTTGGTCCGACATTTTTGGAATGGATTATAACATGTCATGAGACAATATTTGTCTTGTTTTTTTTTTGTGTGTGCGTAATATAGCACACAAATCCACAAATCCATCCATCAATTTAAACCCATGGGAGGCGGCGGCGTGATTCCGGTGGCGCTGCACGGCGGTAAACTGCACTTCCTGTTCGGCCAGGAGAACGACGTCATTAAAGACGCGTCCAAGGACCAGGACTGGGGCGATTTTGGCGGCGGGTCCAAGCCCGGCGAGTCCGAGACGGACACCTGCGTGCGCGAGGGCGCCGAGGAGCTGAACGGCTTTTTCGGCAACAAGCGCGATTTTAGGGCGCTCCTCTTAAAGAACCAGCTCCTGAAGCTCACCTACGACACCCGCGTCACCCAACTGATGCGCGTGGACTACGACGAGCGCCTGCCGTTCTACTTCAACAACAACTACCGCTTCATCAAGGAGACCTCTAATTTGAGGGCCATCGCGGCGCACCCGGACAACGGCTACTTTGAGAAGTCGCACGTGCGCTGGTTCACGCTGGAGGACCTGAAGCGCGAGCGCGGCGCGTTCCGCGAGTACTTCCGCAACTTCCTGGACATGATTCAGTACCGCGCCCCCGAAATCCGGCGCCTCATGCAGAAAAAATGCAAAGGAAAAAGTCAACGAAAGAGCCAGAGCCAGAGCCAGAGCCATCGCAACAAACATCGCAAAACTCGCCACCACCACCACCACCAGTAATTTCAAATTTTATAATCGTATCATGATATAATGATATCATGCCGCGTAAAACAAAAAAAAATAGGAACAACAAGCCCGTAAGGCGCAATAAAACCACGGCCAAAGGGCACAAGGCCGTTGCAGCCGCAATCAAGGACATCCCGCTGTCAAAAGCCCGCGCCGATTTTGCCGCGCTGAAAACCGTGCCCTGTCCCGACATCAACCAAGCCGCCAAGGTCGGCAACGCTGTAATGGACCACTACTTTTTCAAGCACCGTCTGGCCGCAAAGACCAAGCGCCACATTTCGTATTACGACTGGATCCGAACCGACTGGCAGCGCAACGAGTCGGAGCACCGCTTCTACAAGTTCAACCTGGCGCAGGGCAAAACCCCGGACAAGGCGCGCTACGCGGTGTTCCGGCTGTACTACGGCGCCATTCACGGCTTCAAGCCCTTAATCGCCAAGTGGCTCTACTGCACCTACCAGCCGCGCATCGCTGTCCTGGACTTCTCGGCGGGCTGGGGCGGCCGCTGCCTGGGCGCCATGGCCCTCGGCATCCCCTACATCGGCATAGACACCAACGTGGATCTGCGCCCCGTCTACGAGCGCATGGTGCAGGAGCTGGACCCCTCCCTTCGGGACACGGTGTCCATGCGCTTCCAGGACGCCGCCGCCGCCGACTTCTCCAAATTCAAGTACGACATGGTGCTGACGTCGCCGCCCTATTTCAAGACGGTCCAACCCGTTGAAGGCTACGCGCACATGCCGCACTACGCCGATCGCGCCGACTTCAACGCGCGCTTCCTGTTTCCCGTGATTCGCAAAACCTATGCGCATTTGTCACGCGGCGGCACCTACGCGCTCAACATCCCGGACGACATGCATGCCGAAATCCGGGCCGCCGGCATCCTGCCGCCCCGGCTTCACGCAAAGCACCGCCTGTTCCTGCAGCCCCGCTTCGCCAAGGGCAACCCGAACCACCCCGACGTGCAGTACAAGGAGCACATCTACGTGTGGAAGAAGCCTTGAATGAAAAAAATGAGCAATGGCCTTGACTTCATCCGGGCAGCACCCTTGGCGTTTCCACTGCTTATGCAAATATTAAAATTAAAATTACCCACGCCGCTGGCGTGCAGTGCGTCTGCCGCGTTTGAAGGCTTTTGCTCCCTTGGTTCTCCCACCATTCCGCTTCCGCTTCTGCCCGGGTTCGTCCCACACGGCATTCACCAATCGGGACAAATATTTGCCAAGTTTCAATCCTTCCCTGCAAATCGGTTTATTGGTGAGCATCGCTATTACAATGGCTTGCCCATCGGGCACGGCCGACAGCACGTCCGTGTCTCTCAAACACGTCTTAAAAAGGTTCAACAAGTGCGCGTCTTGCAATTCCAGTTGATCCAGAAACACCCGAATGACTGCATAACAAATGCTGAAATACATGAATTTTAGGTCGACATGGCTATGACCAACTTCGGTAATCACGCCATGATGAATGAAATCATTGGCCATCTCCCGGGCAATTTCCTTAATTTCATCGGGGCAGCACACTCCGCCTTGTCGGTGCCACTGTTCTGACCAGGTTTCACGAGTCAGGCGGGGTCGTCCATCCAAACCAAGAACGTAGTCCACCAGCTCCTCCCCATTCTCATTCTTAATCCGGCTAATTTCAGCAAACAGGTATTTTGTTTGGCGAGCAGCCTCATTAAGGCAGTCCACAATCGTTTGCCATGCCCCATCAAACAATATCGGGTTATGGGTCAGATTCTGCTCGCATACGAAGCGAGACGCGGGACTAACTTCATAGTCTTGTTTCTTCATAACATTCCAATGGTCAGGCGTGTTGTGCGATGTTGAGTCGCATATGGTGCAGCGCCCGTACGGATGGGCTTGACTGAATTCAATCATCTGTTGGGCCATTTGGATCACCGATTGGTTGTGAACGCGGAAAGTCTTTCCGCGTTTTTTTGCTTTAAGCAATTTCACGGGTCGCAATGGAACATCATGAACATCATGAACATCATGAACCGGATCCGATGACACTTTCGCCGCCGGTACAGATGAACGGTTTCCCATTTCCAAAAATGAATGTGTGTATAAATTATACACACATTTAAACATTTTAAATGGCAAAATCAAAAAGAACGAGAAATAAAAAAAGGAAAATGACACGCCGCAGAGGAGGAAACCCCCCACATGCACCATCCACAATGAGGACATTTGGAAATAGGGCCGCAAGTCCAAGTCCGAAAGGAATGATGTCTGTGACCACACTCACCAAACCCATCAGACCCCAAAACCATGATAAACTCGTGGAAATGACACATGACGCCCAAAGGGACGCATTTGAATACGGACTTAAGTATTTGAAAACCATATATGAATCAAACGCAGAAACAGCCAAATACATTACTTGGTGTAATAGCAGGCCGGAATGTTTTCACACGTTGGTTCACAATTTTACAAATAGCGACAACAACACATTCAGCATCATCGGAAAAAACCCACAAGGATTAACCAAACAAGAAATGATTGATTTAATCCACAAAGTGTTTAGAGACCACCGCGACATGTTAGCCCGATTGATAGCAGAATTAGATATATTGTTAGAAAATACAATTGGTTGTTGTGAGTCGTGGTTTGGAAGTACTAAACATCCAGGGGTGTGCCGATTAGGGTACCATGATCCTGCAAATAAAATGTTTGATCTCAAAGCACTACTACAACAAAAAGAAGCAGAACTTGCGAAAAAAAATAAATAAATCAAAAAATTGAACATTATTTATTGCGCGAATATCTCTCGTCAATCAATGACAGAGACAGACGCATTCACGGTGTGCATCACGCGATACAATGATAAAACATGGGCCGAACGGGTTGCGTGGCTTGCCGAAAACCCGGAATACAAGTGCATTTACAAGTCGCCCGTCGCCATCAAATCCGACATCCCGTATGAGGCGCCGTTGTTCGTCATTGAAATGAACAACGACACCAACCGGATCATGGGCGTCGGCCGCATCATCAACGAAATCCGCGCTGATCGCAGCTACCGCGTCTACTCCGACCAGAACTACAACCGATACACGTATCTGGGCCGACAGCGCGTGGACCGCGCCGACATCGTGCAATCAACCCAGGCCGCCGCCGCCACCATTGAAACCCTGGAGCGCCTGCTGTTTTACGGCGCCCTCCACTCCAAGCGCGGTCAGGGCATCCACGAGCTGCCCGCTCACATCCGCAACTATCCCGACGCCCTTTCCACGTTGTTGTTGTTCATTTCCCGCCAGTTCTTTCCGAAATAATTTAATTTATCCATAATAATGTATAACAACAAAATCCAATGAAGTTCAGGGTATCACTGTCCACATTTGTATTGGCTGTTATGCTTCTGGGATATTTAGGATCTCTCATTCCGTCCAATTCAAAAAAGGAAGGGTTCCAATCGCACGCGTATGCATCGTGCGTCAATGGCGGGTTTTCCAAGGAGTTCTGCCTGCAGAATCCGCCCATGCCGGGGCAGTGCCAGTGCCGCAACGGCGCCATGGGCACGTTTCAAGGCCGCTGCGTTTGCGACAATTAATTCCAAAATCCTGAAACCCTAATAAACAAATACGAATGTATTATATCATATCACACCACAGGCACAATAAGCACAATAAGTTATATAATACATTTTTTGGCTGAATGACAACACCCCCGCCCCCCATAAAAAAACAGGCATTCAATGGAATTGATTTGGACATCTCGCACTACGACACGGATGAGCTGCTCATCATGTTGAACCTGACCGACCCGACCGAGGACGACATAATCAATGCAACGGACCGCCTCATTGCAAAGGCCACCGCAGACGGCTTGCCCAAGGTCGCTGCATTTTTCCAGCAAGCGCAGGACACCTTGTTGGACGAATTGGACAAGCAGTCGCCGCCGACGGAAGAAGACCCGAAAACCACGGACACCACCACCGACATCAACAATGCTTCCAATCAACTGGGTCAATGGTGGCGCAACCAGAACTTAACGCAACCGGATAAGGTTCAGGCCGAAAAACCGGCCGACCGCAACAATAAACTGCAGTTTTTGGAAGGCAACGTCCACATGCCGACCAAACAAGAGAAACTCGGTGTAAACGACACCCACGTGGTGCCCGTCGTTCAAGGCACCCTGAATCCCAACCTGAAAAACACCATCACTCGTCTTGTAAACATTGACAGCCAGTACCGCCAGATCATTGCCCCCAACAGCGAAAATCCGCTCGGTCCTGCGTCCCCCACGAATTACACCCTGGACCTCACCGAAAACCTCACCAACGTGCTGTCCATCAAGCTGAATTCCATCCAAATTCCGTATGCGTGGTACGGGATTGATATAAGCTCCGGCAACAACGTGCTATTTTACAAGCTCACATCGGACACCACTTACGCGCCGTTCACGGTCCCTCCCGGCAACTACACCCCGTCGCAGCTCCAGGCGTACATGGCATCAGTTCCGCCATTCAACACCAAATTCTCCATTGTGCACAATGCATCCAATGGTAAAATGACAATCATAAATCAAATGGGAAACCCATATGACATCCTGTTTTTTGATCCGGACTACAATGTGCCCGTCACCCCCACGCTCCTCACGGTGGACATCAACAATGCGATCGCCGCATCCAAGGTGAATTCCAACCTGGGCTGGATAATGGGCTTCCGCAGCACCAACCAGGCGCCGTCTGTGCCCAATCAGATATCATACCGTCTGGAATCCATTTTGTTGGCTCCGGAAAACACAATAACCTCCGAAGCGGTGGCCGATACGTACGGCCCCAAGTACGTCATCCTGGTGCTGGACGACTACAACCAGAACCACTTGAACAAGGGGCTGGTTACCATTGCCACAAAAGACGCTCGGCTCAGTCTGCCGTCGTATTTCACCCCGGGCCTTGCATGCAACTGTGACGCCATATCGGGCACTCCGACGTACGTGCAATCCGCCCCCCGCCAGCTCACGCAGGCGCAGCTTTACACCATCAACGCAATCAACCAAGACCGCAGCAGCACCACTGCGGACCGCTACACCGGGCCCACCACAACCGATGTGCTGGCGCTCATTCCCGTCAAAACGTTGTCCATGACGACAGGCCAGCCCTACATTGAGTTCGGCTCTTCCCTGCAGACCAACGAGCGCGTCTATTTTGGGCCCGTCAACATTGAGCGCATGAAGGTACAACTCATAGATGACAAGGGCAACCTCTTGAACCTGCACGGCGCAGACTGGAGTTTCACCATCGTGTCCACGCACCTGTACGAATACTAATCAGAAAACCTACGGTTTCCAAGGCACGTCTCGTGCCGAGCCGTTGTGTCCGAACCTTTCCCTCTTTCCGAACCTTTCCCTCTTTCCGAACCTTTACCTCCCTCCTCCATTTCAAACCGTGGTCACATGTCAAAGCGCAGCGACTGTGGCCACTGTTCTTTAAGCCCTTCGGCCCATTTATTATATAAATGCGTCGAATTTTCCCAAAAGTGTTTCGTCGATGTCTGATTTTGGACATTTTTTTTGTCCATTTTCTCAGAATCCTGTACTCTTTTGCAACATCATGTCGAGAAAATAACAAAAATAATTCAAGAAGGAAATATAAAAACATGAGAGCATTCATGGTCTCACGACCGCATGTCCGCCGAAAGGTCCGAAAATGGGCTCAAAAAAAAGCACCAGGTTGGGCGGCGCCAGACGGCGCAACTGGACCCCGGTCCTACTAACTGGCTACTAACGGCTACTAACGATTTGCCAAGTTTTTTTATTAACAGTCAACCAGACCATGCATGCAGCCAATGCACGTTCCCGGCGCATCACATGCTCGCTAGACAATCTCAAAAATGCTAACAGATTACTAACATTTTTGGCAAATTACTAACTTTTTACTAACATTTTGGGCAAATTGCTAACCCGGCTACTAACATTTTTGGCAAGTGGGCAAATGCATTTAGGTCCAAATGGATATAAATGCAATGCATGCATAAAAATAAAATAGTAGCACATATCATCACGTTTGAATCAAGTCAATGCAGCCGCAATCGTATCGGTGTGAGCTGTGCAACCTGTCGTTTTCATATCGCAGCCATTATGAGCGGCATCTGGCTTCGGCGGCACACAAAAAATTGGAAGCGGTGGTGGATGTGAATGAGGTCAAGAATCAATGCGAGTGCGGCAAGCGATACAAGTTTGCGTCCAGCCTGAGTTTTCACAGGAAGACGTGTCCTAAGGCTAAAGCGCAACAGCGTCAGCCACTGCAAGACAAACAGATGCAGCTAATAGTACATGAACCACAAGCACCAGCGATAACGCAATCAAAGGAACCCGCGTCGGAGCTGTCGGAGTTCAAGGACATGGTGATGACGATGCTGCAGGACAACCGCAATGCGTGCACGGCGTATTGCACCGTAGTGGACAACATGTCGGCCATCATCAAGGACATGATTCCCCGGCTGGGCAACGGCAATGTGGTCACTAACACCAGCACCAACAACAACACGCAGTTCAACCTGAACATGTTTTTGAACGAGGAGTGCAAGGACGCCATCAAGCTCAGCGACTTCGTCAAAACGCTGAACATCACGGTCAAGGACTTGGAGTACACGAAGACGAAGGGCATCGTGGAGGGCGTGGGCTCCATCATCGCGAACAACCTGCGTGGCATGGACATCCACAAGCGCCCCATTCACTGCACGGACGCCAAGCGCGAGATCATGTACGTGAAGGCGGACGAGTGGATCAAGGACGAGGGCCACGCCCACCTGCGCCACTTCATTTACCTGACCTCCTGCTACCAGACGCGGGTCATCCAGGACTGGATGAATGCGCACCCGGGCTGGGAGGTCAAGGACTCCATGCACACGGAGTACCAGGCCATTTGCAAGGAGCTCTACAAGAACATAGAACACGACGACAGCGCGCACAAGAAGATCATCAAGACGTTCATCAAGGACATGGTGCAGCTGGACAAGCAGTCGCTCACGATGCCCTGATTTTGCGTTTTATCTCAAAATCATGCATAAGTATTTAAAGCATTGCCTTGTGAATTTGCATAAAAATAAAAATGTCACAAGAAGATGCTGCGATTGAAAAGGACACCGTGGTGTTATCCGTTATCGGTTCGTTCCAGGAGCGCAGCCGTGCCGGGCAGCTGAAATACGGGACCACACTGGACCGCACGGATCTGACGCCGCTGCAGTGGCAGGAGGAACTCATGGACGCCATCCTGTATTTAGAACGGTTGAAACGAGAGATATCATCACGTAATTTGAATGAAAAATAAATCAGTGTGAAATGTATATAATACAAGTCCAACTCCCATGTTCCTCTTCAGAATGCATTCCATTGGCAGCGTGCGCCCCGTTCCACGAGCATCGGCTGTGGCGAACCAGTGGTGGGGCGGCAGCAAGCCGCTTCAAGAACCAATGAAACAACCGGAAGTGGAACCAACTCAGAATCAACTGGAAGAAGAAGATGTCGTTGTGATTCAGGAAGAAGAGATGGTCCTGGTTCGCAAGGAGCAACAGCAAACACGCCAAGAGGAACAGCAAGAAACATGCCAAGAGGAACCACCCCAAGAGGAACCACACCAAGAGGAACCACACCAAGAACAGCAGCAACAACATCAAGAACAGCAAGAACCACAGCCCCAATGCATGGAGCCCGAATCCACAGTTGTGGAACCTTCTTCAAAATCCAAATACAAGAAAAAACAACAGAAACGGAAATAACGTCATCAATGAGATTCAATGATTCATGCATGCAGCAAATCAATGCATGTATGAATTGAATTTAAATATATATCGCTTTACAACATAACCCCATAACCACACCATGAATTCTGAAGCGGATTTAAGTGCATACGGTTCCGAAGAGCGCGCCCACATCGTGCGGCTCGGCATCTTCCTGCACGAGCAGGGCCGCGAGTTCTGGGTGCATCATCCGCATCATGAAACATCAGCACCATCATTGGCCGACGAGTTTGCCACGACGCAGCTCAAAGAGGAGCTGGATCGCATGAAGGAGCGCCTGCATGCGGTGCGCGACGAGGAGTTCAAGAAGGGCGAGCGCCGGGCGGAGGAGTACCGCCGGGAGGCGGAGCAGCGCCGCCGCGAGTGCGAGGCCGAGCGTGCCCGTTGCGACAGGTTGATCCAGGGCATCAACGCCGAGGTGGAGCGCGCAAGCGCGGCGCGCGTGGATGAATTAGGAAAGCAGCTACAAGCGCTGAAAGCGAAGAACGAGTGGTATTACAACATGTACGAGGACAAGTCCAAGGGCAAACACTACGAGGAGGAGCTGTACCCCCGGCTGCTGGACTACAACGACAAGCACGTGAACGCGGTGTGGACCATAACGCACGTGGGTTCCGTGCTGAGCGAGAAGACGGACTTCCACTTCCGCCACAAGGAGCTGGGACTAACCGTGCTCCTGGACACGAAGAACAACCTGCCCACCAACCCCGTGGCGAACACCGCCGATTTTGAGCGCGACGTGCTGCGCAAGGAGACCAACGCCGTGGGCGGCATCATGTTGGCGAACGGCAGCATCTGCAACAAGAAGCGCTTTGAGCTTAACCGGATCAAGGGCGGCAAGCACCTGGTGTTCGTGTCGGGGTTTGACCGGGACAACGTGGCGTTCGTGTTCATGTTGCTGGACTGGCTCATTGAGTTGGCGCAAAAAAAGGGCGACGAAGCCGTGCAGCGCGGCACCCTGCAGAAGATTCTGGTCGCCAATTACCGCAAGGAGCTGGCGCAAATAGAGGCATTAGACCGGGCAAAGAAGGCGGCGCAACGCGCCCTGGATGACATTGTGTCCGATTATCTCTCGTATTTCAATGAGGACATAGAGATGGCGTCCAAGTCGGAGGAGGTGGGCGCGAGCTCGGTGCGCGTAAAAGAGAAGACCTCGGCCGAGGTGGTGAGCATTGAGTCATTGGAGCAGGACAGGCGCGTGATCGGCACCCGCAGCAAGTACTACCTGACGTATGATGCCCCCGACCAGTGCATCCAGTATTTCAAGAGCAACTACGCCCGAAAGCAGAAGATGCTGCAACTCTCTTCCTCTTCGGAAAACTTGGTTCTGGAAGTGGATGCATGAACCATTTGATTATTTGTTTGAATTTCTCTCGGAATTGGAGTTAGAGTTTCCATAAGATGTGCTGGAAGCCTGGGATTGCATCATGATGACTGCAAGTTGGCACATGTTTTGGGTTTTGATTTAGATAATTTGAGAGAGGATGCAATAATTTGCAATATAATGTTGTGATATATATATATAATACAATGTCTCAATTTACCACCCGCACAATGAACACCTCTGAATTCAAGGCACCTGAAAATGTGATACTTCGTAATAAATTTGAAATTGAAGAAATAAAGAAAACAATTAATAAACTTAAACGCAAATATCCTAATATATTTATGCCTGGTGGCAAAAAACGCAGCAATCGTCGCCGTGGTCGTCGTTCATTGAAACGCAAATACAGCAAAAGACGTTAATTTATTTTTTTAAATACACACATATGTATATTTGAATTTCACCATCATGAAACACAAAACCAGAAAAGGTTGCAAATCAACCCGTGTGAAAACACGTCGCGTTCGTGTTCAGCATGGCGGCATGAAGCACCGCATAACGGGTGAAGACGTTGAATATGAAGGTGATCTTGATAAACATGACCAACCGAATGGACGCGGCAAAATGAAATATAAGGATAGAACTGTGTATGAAGGTGAATTTAAAGATGGTTTAGCAAATGGACGTGGCAAATGTGAATATGCTGATGGAGACGTGTATGAAGGCCAATGGTTGAAGGATAGAAAGAATGGGGAAGGCACAATGAAATATCTCGGTGGAGAGGTGTATGAAGGCCAATGGTTGAATGATAAAATGAATGGTCGCGGTAAAATTATATTTGGCGATGGATTTGTGTATGAAGGCGAAGTTGAGAATGATGCATTGACGAATGGTAAAATGACATATCCGAATGAAGAGGTGTATGAAGGCCAATGGTTGAATGGTGCAAGACATGGACACGGCAAAATGACATATCCGAATGAAGACGTGTATGAAGGCAAATGGTTGAATGATAGAAAGAATGGTCAAGGTAAAATGACATATCCAAATGGAGAGGTGTATACTGGTGATTGGGCCAATAGTGAAATGCATGGTCAAGGTATAATGACATATCCGAATGGAGCAGTGTACATTGGTGGTTGGCGACATGATGCCATGCATGGTCAAGGTAAAATGACATATCCGAATGGAGACGTGTATGAAGGCAAATGGTTGAAGGATATAAAGAATGGGCAAGGCACATACACATATGCCAATGGAGAGGTATATGAAGGCAAATGGCGAAATAATGCAAAGAATGGGAAAGGCACATACACACATGCCAATGGAGACGTTTATGTGGGCAATTGGCTAAATGGTTACATGCATGGACAAGGTATAATGACATGTGCCGATGGAGACGTATATGACGGCGATTGGCTAAAGGATGAAATGCATGGAGAAGGTGTAATGACATATGCCAATAGAAATGTTTACAAAGGCGAATGGCGAAATAATGCAAAGAATGGGAAAGGCACAATGAGATATACCGATGGAGACGTGTACACTGGTGGTTGGCTAGATGATGCAAAGAATGGGGAAGGCACAATGAAATATCCGAATGGAGCAGTGTACATTGGTGGTTGGCTACATGATGCAAAGAATGGGCAAGGCATCATGCGATATGCCAACTTAGCAGTGTATGAAGGCGAATGGCAAAATAATGCAAAGAATGGGAAAGGCACAATGAGATATAACGATGGAGACATGTATAAAGGCGAATGGCTAAATAATGCAAAGAATGGGCAAGGCACATACACAGATGCCAATAGACACGTGTACCATGGTTATTGGTACAATGATGAAATTACTGGAATTTCTGTACGCACACGTGCGTCAGGAATACTTACTGCTCCATATGAAATTTTACCAGGTCAAATGATTGAAAACCTGGTTACGCTTCAAACCAATCGCAGCCCTGCAGCATTAATCACATTGAGCGATGGTGTCACGCACAACATCCAGACGGCACGTGCCTTAAATGAACGAATTCAGATCCAAAAGCAACACGAACAACCCCCGACCAACTTTTTCAATTCGCCATTAACCGAGGAAGATGTAAGTCGTCTTAACCATTTTTTGAGAATATTGGAAGGTGGTAAAAAAAGAAGGAATACGCAAAAAAGATGAAAAATTTAACAGGAAATGAACTTCGGATGCACAAAAATGTACAAAAACTATAATATTTGCTACCAATTAATACATATTATTGACGATTTTCTCTCGTTTGATGAATTCAAGTTTGTGAAAGATGTGGGTGAATGGTGCATCATGTCTGCGGTTTTGCAAACATGTTGGACATTTTATAGTTTTTTGATTCAGGCGGTATGCACTGGCTCAATTCGTCGCATCTTATGTCAAAAACCCGGTCGCATTCGTTGTCATCACGACGATAACGGATGCGGTTAACGGGATTAACGGAGTGAAGGAAATGATCATTGGTTCAAATTTTTGGTTTTGAAATTATTTTAGTCATGTATTACATAAACTGTAATGCAGTGTTCGGTTGAAGAGTGTCCGAACCCACCCCTCGCACATGGGCTTTGCTCAGACCATTCACGCATTTCATTTGCACACCACTATCCGATGACTGGCCGTAAAAATGGTGCGGATGTCACAATGGCTGGACAGTTTTTTGACAGTCTATCAACTACGCAACCGCTAGGGGTGGAAAAACTGGAACAAGTGCTCCCGGTGGTTCGGGTGCCGTTCATTCGTGATGAAGCCACTTTTAAATACCATAATTACAGAGGTGCCCCACAAGAGAGAACGTTCAGTTACAAACCAAAACCAGAAACATTAACATTGCGCGAAGAATTGGTTGAAGGAATCAGAGATCCAAATGTTTTAGACAGGCCAATCGTGTTTTTGGTGGCCACAAATATACCGCACACCGGCATATACATATTGTATGGTGGTCAATTTTATTCGGTTGCGTATGGTTATGACACATCCCCCGCGGTTGGTTCGCTGTATTCAATTGACATTCCGTTGATACAGTTTTCCGAAGCAAGAATCGTGTGGATTGGAATACTAACCGATGCCATAATGGGGAGACTGCAACATGAATTTGACCGGGTGACCGACATTGTGGGTAATTTTAAAGATGTTGCGGGTCAACCACTAATCGTTGACCGACTGATGTTTTTTCATATCCCGAGAGCATATGGAGGGGTTGGAGCAGATTCCAATCCAGACGAATGGAATTGCACCAAATGGGCGATGCACATTTTATTCGGTGATAGAATGCCTGCAAATTTTCGCGACTTGGTGAGCAGGACAAATCCCGGACTCACACGAGAAGACCTGACACGCTGGCTAACTGCATACGGAAGGAGTGATCAACGTGAATTCATTAAGGTATTGAAATCCATTAATAATGCAAGTTTTCCTAGGAGTTCTAGGGGGTCCAAGGGGTCTAAGGGGTCTAAGGGTGGCAGACGTAGGCGCATGACGAAAAGAAACACAATAAAAATGCGAAAAACAAGAAAAATGCATAAATATTATTGATGAATTTCTCTCGTTTGATGAATTCAAGTTTGTGAAAGATGTGGGTAATTGGTGCAACATGTCTGCGGTTTTGCAAACATGTTGGACATTTTAGGGTTTTTGATTCATGTGTTTGAGAGAAAATTATAATAGTACATTAATATAAATATTATATATATAAATATTTATGACCACTATAACCGATAATAACATACACGATTTAGTAGAGAGATACATCTACGAATTATCAAACGGACACATCAACGATGATGAGCTTCCGGAAGAGCTTCCGGAAGATTTGATAAATACCCCGATAGGAGATTGGGATGTTTCGCGAGTAACAAATATGGATTTTTTATTTGCGGAGCGTTATTTCGATGAACCAATTGGCGGTTGGGATGTGTCCAATGTTACTAGCATGGAAGGAATGTTTCAAGATACATACCCATTTAATCAACCTATTGGCGGTTGGGATGTGTCCAGTGTTAAAAACATGAGCTCCATGTTTGCAGGTGGCACAGGCTCATTTAATCAACCTATTGGCGGTTGGGATGTGTCCAATGTTAAAAACATGAGCGCCATGTTTGAGGGCGCACACTCATTTAATCAACCCATTGGCAGTTGGGATGTGTCCAGTGTTAAAAACATGAGCGCCATGTTTGGGGGCGCACACTCATTTAATCAACCCATTGGCGGTTGGGATGTGTCTAATGTTGAAGACATGAGCGCCATGTTTTTTGGTACTACACCATTCAATCAACCAATTGAGCAATGGGATGTGTCCAAGGTTAAAAACATGCGAGGAATGTTTGAATATGCAGAATCATTCAATCAACCAATTGAGCAATGGGATATTTCCAGGGTTGATAATATGAGAGGCATGTTTCATGACGCAGAGTCATTCAGTCAATCACTTGCACGATGGAGAGTGCCCCTGCTTGAATTATTTACAACTGATGAATGTTTGAAGGAGTACATTAAAAGGACCAATGTACGCGTTGCGCGAACGACCGAAGAGTTCATGAGCATGTGCTTAACCGCTAAAACCCAACATGAATGCATGGAATCAGAATGCCCTGTGTGCATGAATCAATTCATGTCCAACGGGGTTCTGAATCGGCCCGTGATGTTTCACAAAACGGTGATTCGTAGAAGAAATGAAACAGAAAAAGAAATATGGTCGTGTCCCATACACGACGACGAACAGGTGGTGTGGGGGCAAATGCATAGGGATGAATGTGCTATGTGCCGACAAAAGGTGTTAATTCCCAAATTGCAAAAAGACAACATCATGAGGGAGGCGCACCACCGTAAGACCGCCGCCGCCGCCGCCGCCGCCGCCACCAAGATTCAGAGCGCGATAAGAGGACGCCAGACACGAAAAACAAATAAAAAAGTTGTTCAACTTGCACACAACAAGGCCAAGCAAAAGTTTGTTTCACAATGGTATGGTCCCAAAAATAAAGGTGGTAGTAAAAATAAGAAAAACCACGTGAGAAATGTAAAAATGCTGAGAAAGACTCGTAGAACAAGGAAATGACATCGGTTCAAATTTTTGGTTTTGAAATTATAAATTGTAATGCAGTGTTCGGTTGAAGAGTGACACGAGAAGATCTGACACGCTGTAATTAATATTATTGACGAATTTCTCTCGTTTGATGAGTTCAAGTTTGTGAAAAGTGTTGGGTATGCATTCCTTTTGCGCTATTTTTGTTTTTGGGTTTGATTCTTCTGGGTTTGATTTTATTTATTATATATAGATATAATATAACATGAATAATAAAATATTAGTTGTTGAAAAAAATAATAATGGTGAAATTGTAAAAAAATATTATATTACCAAAGAAGCAGCACAAAAACATAGGTCTGCAAGACATAAAAGATTAGATGGAGGAAAAAAGAAGACACGGGCACTTAAAAAAAACAGAACTCGCAAATCTCATTAAAAATGACCTTCAGATGCACAAAAACTATAATATTTGCTAATTAGTAAATATTATTGACGATAGGGTTTTTGATTCATGTGGTTGAGAGATATTCATTTTAAATAATTATATTTATAGTATATACGTCCGATATGTTGTCTGCTCAGAGAGGGTTCAGAGTTAAATTTCTTTCAAGTATAGAATCAACAGAATCTTACAAATGTATGGCCGTTCATCCAATCTATCCTTTGTTAGCGGTTTGCTACGATGAAAATATGTATTTACATCGCATAAATACGGACCACCCAGAGGTGATGCATTTACCTTTAATACATTTCGGACAATATGTTGATGCTAGTTGTATAGCGTTTCATGCAACCCATCCTCTTGTGGCAGCATCAAATGACAGAGGGGAAATTACTTTTTGGAATATACAAGAGGTAATAGCCCGTCTGGATGAAGTTCCGTTCAATGTTGAGGAACGACGCAATGAACTTAAACAAATGCTTAGTCAACCAGGCGATGCGAATAAATTAGAAGAATTGGAGGAGGAACTTGTAGATCTTGAGGATTACCGGGGGTCTGAATTGAAGCCGTTTGCAACATTAACTATGGTTAACCCAACTTACATCACATTTCATCCAACCATGCCGTATATTGTAGTTGGTGGTGTAGATTATAAATTGGCATCTTCGTTCATCAAGATATTTGAGGTCAATGTTAATATTGAACCTGTGGAAGTAAAGTCTATTGAACTTCCTATGGATGAGGATGATGATACATATGACAAGATTGAATCCATTGTATTCAGTCATGATGGAGTATTTTTGGCAGCCACATTTGGTGAAGTTATAATAGTATGGTTTTTTTCACCAACCGAAGAGATGAAACAACTGATGAACTTACGCATGCCGAATGAGGTGAATTCACTTGTTTTTAGTCCAATAGATTATATTTTGGTAGCTGGTATCAAAATAAGTTGGTACAATATATTTGGGTCATTTAAAATAGAAAAAGCCAATAAAAGTGTGCCCATTCCGGCTAAAAATCTTACTACAGTTGAAGGATGGGCGGCAACAAGTATTGAACATTATCATCCTGCTGCAGCGTCATCCGGCCGGGGCATGCCGGGGATGCTGTCCGATGAATTCAGTATTTCTACTCTTGCCTTCCATCCAACGCTGCCTCTATTGGTGTGCGGCTTCGACAACGGAGATGTTAAATATTATGTGTTTGATAGTGACGACCTCCTTTCAGAACTAACGAGGTTTGGTTTTAAAAATCCAATACCATTTCAGGATCGCAGTCAGCCAAGTGTTGCATTGAATCCTCAGTTTCTTGTAAGATGTGGTAGTAATCAAGTGCATGTTTACACCATGGATGGCGTGGAAAGTGCTGTGGAACGGTTTGGAGATAAACTGAGAGATATGTCGCATGCAGCACGAGCATCTCTTGCAATAAAGGGCATGCCAGAAGGGGTTCGTCATTTAGTCCTCAATAAAACACCATATGGTAATTCTGTAAAAAGAAGCATTGCATTTTTAAAAAGTATAGGCAAAAAAAGATTTTTAGATTTGACACGGGGTCGTCCTTTGTGGTTGATCGGAATTATGCAACAGTTTATTGACTTGTTGAAACTTACACCAAATTTACCTCCGATTTTAGTTCCGTTTGAAGAATTAATAACAAAATTTGTTCCATATCACAGTGTTTCCATTGCAACATGCGATAGAATAGTTGAAAATTTCATCACTGCAAATAAACTGGATCCTGAAAGTGCAGTCGTTAAAAAAATAAAACTTTTTTTCAATAGAGTATTTGATATATTGGTTAACCAATCGCATCACTCTGTCAGAAAGGATATTGAATCAGAAAAAATACTTCCAATTTTACAAGAGTTGTTTACATTAAATCAGAGTGAAACAAACCACATGTTTATTAGAGATATAGATTTAAAAGGATTGTTGGAATACGACCAGGCTGAACAAGCGTTTACCCGGAAACACAAGGAAGAGCATCAACAAGGAGGAAGAAAAAAGAAGACACGGGCACGCACTTATAAAAAAAACAGAACTCGTGCAAGACGCAAATTTCATTAAAAATGACCTTCAGATGCACAAAAACTATAATATTTGTTACAATTTAGTAAATATTATTGGACGAATTTCTCTCGTTTTATTAGTTTAACCTTGCAAAAAATGTGGGAAGGATGACAACCCCCTACATGATGATGTGTTTGCAACATGAGGTGATGCCCCCCCCTACGGGGGGGGCATGGGCGGCCCTTCGGGCCGCGGCCGACCTTTTTGGGCGGGTGTGCGCAATGTGTGAGAGCATGTATGGTGTACCAGTTTGGGGGCGATGGGGGTGCACCTAGCGCCGCATTACGGTCGCCCTAGGGGCACACGGAGACTGGGATGTCGTAAAATTATGAGACCATATATGGTCTGATGATTTTGGACTGGTCCAGTGGGACTGAGACCATAAGGAACGAGAGCATAATAGG
>Ga0214919_10003504_pt1 | contig 23627 bp, 17 predicted proteins | sample LL1503_MetaG_FD_177994 | JGI IMG/M metagenome (GOLD analysis project Ga0214919, IMG submission 177994) | Freshwater microbial communities from Lake Lanier, Atlanta, Georgia, United States - LL-1503 | ecosystem: Environmental > Aquatic > Freshwater > Lake | place: USA: Georgia | collected... | reverse complement strand
TAAATATTATGGACAAACCAAGATTTGGTTGGAGAGGTATGATGCTGGATGTGAGTAGGCATTTTTTTAGCAAAGCAGATGTCTTAACTTTTATAGACGATATGGCGCGTTATAAATTCAATCGTTTTCATTGGCATTTAACCGACGATCAAGGATGGAGAATAGAAATCAAAGCCCTACCTAAATTAACAACAGTAGGTGCCTGGAGACCAGAAAGAAAAGGTAAATGGGGAAATATTACTATGCCTGCAAAAGATGAACCAAAAACTTATGGTGGTTTCTATACCCAGGAAGATATTAAAGAAGTAGTCGCATATGCCAAATCAAGATTCGTTGAAGTTATTCCAGAAATAGACATTCCAGGTCATAGTTTGGCTTTCAATACCGCTTACCCAAATATGAGTACTATGCCCGATTATCCATTTCAAGTAAATGCGGGTAATGAGTTTATGGATTGGGATGGATTAAATGGACATGTAGCCGCGCAATTTGATAATTCACTTGATCCTTCTAATGAAGAAGTGTACAGCAACTTAGATAAAATATTTACCGAAGTAGCTGCCCTATTTCCTTTTGAATACATCCACACAGGTGGAGATGAGAATGCAAAAAATAATTGGGAAAAATCGGCCAATGTGCAAGCCTTAATGAAAAAAGAAGGCTTAAAAAATCAGAACGAAGTACAAAGTTATTTTGTACGACGTGTTCAAAAAATTGTGAATAGCAAAGGAAAAAAATTGATGGGTTGGGATGAAATATTAGAAGGTGGCTTATCGGGCGATGCGGCAGTAATGAGTTGGAGAGGTGTGAAAGGTGGCATAGAAGCTGCTAGACAAGGGCATAAAGTAGTGATGTCTCCTAACGATTATAATTATATCGATTTTTACCAAGGAGAAATTACCGCAGAGGGTAAAGTATACCGTGGCTTAAGAATGAACAAAACTTATAGTTACGAACCCGTTCCTGAAGGTATTGATCCTAGTTTAATATTAGGTAACCAAGCCAATCAATGGTCAGAACAAATATTCGATATGAGGTATGCGCAATACATGACTTGGCCTAGAAGCATGGCCGTGGCAGAAACCAGCTGGTCTCCAAAAGAAAAAAAGGATTGGAATAGCTTTAGCAAAAAAGTAGAAAACCATTTTGAAAAATTAGATGCAGCAGGTGTGCGCTATGCAAAAAGTATCTACGACCCTATTGTTACTACGCAACAAAATACAAAAGGAGAATTGATGGGCATAATGGAAGGCGAGATAGAGGGCTTGGATATTTATTATACCATGAACGATCAAATGCCAGACAATTATAGTACAAAATACTCCGCCCCTTTTTTAATCCCTGAAGATGTATTTTCTTTAAGAGTGATTAGCTATAGAGACGGCAAGCCCATTGGGAAGTATTTAAACATTCCTATGGAATCTTTGAAGAAAAGAGCCGCTAAAGTATTGTAATCAAGCTAGAAACTAGCTAAGTTTTGTAGCCTTTCGTTAAAACCCAATAGACATCATAAGTACTGATGGCTATTGGGTTTTATATTGTATATATTTAGTAGATTTCCACAATGATACAACGTTTCTATACCCTTTTACTAGCCCCCCTATTTTTATGTTTCACTTTATGGACAAATGCTCAATTTAAAGGGATAGAGAAAAATATTGCCTTATCTAAAGACACAGGTAATTTTCAGAAAATTATTAAGCTATTCAAAGGAAGACCAAGCTCTTTTATCGACTCCACCAATATGGCCATTGGCAAATACATCAAAACAGTAGCCAATTATGAAGGTAAAAAAATACATACCATTCATATTGAGCAAAAACATTTTGGTGCTAGCATCAATAATCCCGATAAAATAAAAAAAGATGTGCTCACTTCTTTCGCCGACCAGCTACATGATAAGACCAATGAGAAGACGCTACGAAAAAATTTATTTATACATGAAAATGAAATACTAGACCCATTGACCATTGCTTACAATGAAAAATGGCTAAGAGATTTACCCTATATTCAAGATGCAAGAATTTTAGCATCTGTTGCTGCAGCCGATTCCAACCAAGTTGATTTATTCATTATCGTCAAAGACATCTTTCCATTTGGGGGAAGTTTTGATTTAAGAAATGAAAGCTCCTACGCAGCCTCCTTTAGTACAGAAAACGCCAATGATGGAGGTAATGGATTTAGATTAAGTCACAATTATGATCAAAATAGGTCTACCAAAACTGGATGGGGCTTTGATTATACCAGCAGAAATGTAGAGGGTAGCTTTACCGATATTACTATTGGCGCGAAAACATTCAGCCCCAATGAAGCCAATGGGGATTTATCCGCCTCTAGCATTTATGTCAAGGGAAATCGACCCTTACTTACCCCTAAAAGTAAATGGACCTGGAATTTTGAATGGAACAATACCAGCAATAAAAATGTTTTCCCTAGCAGGTGGTCAGATTCATTGTACACTTCTACTTTAAATTATGACCTAAAACATTTTGATGCTTCCATTGGCTATCAAATATTTAGTAGTTATCATTCCTTTGAAAGCAATAACCCTCATTACTTTGTTCAATTACGCTATTTAGATAATATATTTAAAAATAGACCCTTAGATTATTTAGCACAAATAGATAAAAATTATCAAAACATTGAAGCCTACTTAAGTTCTTTTACTTTATTCAAACAAAAAATTATCAGAACACAATATTTATATGGATTTGGAAGAAACGAGGATTTACCCACAGGGAAATCATTGATCATCACTGCGGGCAGGTATCAAAGAGAACAATCTAAGCTCCCGTATTTGGGCATACAATTAGAAACCTATAAGATGTTAGCCAATGAAAGTTTTAGGCATGTCAATATTAGCAGTGGAACCAGTTATGAAAACAGCCAATTGCAAGATGTTCGTTTTTTAGCCAGTATTGAGCAAATTACTCCTTTACGCTATTTAGAAAGTGGTTATAAATATAGGTCTATACTCAATTTAAGTTTTACAGAAACATTGAAAAATAAGTTCAACGAGGCGCTGCTAATCAATAGTAGTTATGGCATTCCTCAATTAAACAAAGAAAGGATTTATGGCGGCACTCGCATCACTGCCAATTGGGAATCTGTTTGGTACAATTCAAGGTCTTTTTTTGGCTTTAGAACCTCCCCTTTTGCCTTTGGGAATATGACCTATTTAAGAACAGTGGGACAACCCATTGGCAATGGTGATATTTATTCTTCTATTGGATCGGGCATGAGGGTAAGAAACGAGAACCTTATTTTTGGTACCATTGAGTTAAAGGCATTCTACTTCCCAAGAACCAATCGTCAAGTAAGCCCTTGGAATATTAGCCTTATTACCAACCTTCGTTATAAATACAATTCTAGTATTATTAGCAAGCCCGATTTTGTTCAAATAAATTAGCTTTTTTTGCATAAACATGCCATTTTCATTCAACCTTTAGAACTTATTATTGTTATATAAAATATGGTTCAAGCGTATAATTTTTTAGCAAGTTGGCAGCTTTTCCCGGAAAAAAGCGAATTCGAGTATCAATTAGTTCCAAAATCTGGAAACTATAAAATTGAAAGCGTTCAAAACGGCCATGCCCTTAGCTTTAGTCACAATTGGGTGAATATTGAAAACGAGGCTTTTTATGCCCAGTATAGCGTTATACCCAATGGAATAGCACAGGCTTTTGAAAATCCTTTATTAGGAAATGAAGTGATTGCCGAAATAAATAATGGCTCTTGCTTAACCGTTCAATTTAGTAAAAACAATAATGAGGTATTAAAAGTAGTGCATGAAATTTTAGCCAATGGGTTTTTAAAAGTAACGCAATATGGTTTTAAAGAAAATGGAGAGGCTTTTAAAAATATAGAAATATACCATAAACAATTAAGTGTACTGCCTTACGCATCTTCTGCAGGAAGTGTGGCCATTCGACCAACCAAAGAAGGGGTGATAAAACACAAAGCTTTATCTGCTATGGAGGATCAAACCAATATGCAGTTAAATCAAATTAAAGAGCAAATTGAATTACTAGCTAGACAAGCACAAGAAATTAAAAAGCGTAAGGAATTAAGTTTAATGATTTACGAAGCTAAAATTACTTTCAAACCACAGATAGGTCAAACTTATCATGTCTATGAAAAAACAGATGGCTCGCATGTGCTTTCTTTAGTGGCGCCTAGTGAATGGGGCGGCGGTTCTGGGCCTTTTGCAGGATTTGTGGCTACCGTTAAATTATTAGCCGATCATACTTGGGTGGAGGTATAGCCGATGAAATTTATCTAATACCCATACTTACTTAACAGCTCGGTCACTTTTTTATCTACCTCTGTATCTTTAACTACAGCAGGCGCATGATGCTTTTTAATAGTCGCATCTAGAATTAATGGCCCCTTGCATCCCCAATGTTTATTATTAATATAACTATCTACCCCATCAATATCCTTAGCAGGATTGGCTCTTGTAAAAGTGGCCCAAATAAAATTATTAAATTCAGCAGCCATCCAAGTAGCGTCTTCAGTAATAATAATCATAGCTACCCCTTCTTTTTCCAATAAGCTTTCCCCTAGCCCCTTTAATTTTTCTTGAATAGAATTTATAGTTGTAGTTGCCGCATTCACAGCAATCACACCTGGCATAATTAATTGTGCATTAGCATTGAGTGCTTTAATATTTTCTGGAATGGATGTGGCTAATTTTCTTCGAACATCGCCGTAAGCAGCCAATACTAATTTAGATCCTGTATTTAAACCATCACCAGAATAATCCAAGGTATCCATGGTGGTGTTAGTATAGAAATGCAAGTCATTTGAAAAGTCCATTCTAGATAACATGTACTGTAAAAATTCAGGTACATTATTTACATCTAATGCGCTTGATGAATTCTCCCCTTTAGATTTCTTTGCTTCTGCAGTTATCCAAACAAATTTTGCTAAACTTAATTGCCCTGTGCCTAAAATATGATTGGCAATAGTTAAAATTTCAGCTGGTTTTTTATTTTCTAAAAATGGCGTATATCTTTCACTACCTATGGCTAATAATAAAGGATGCACGCCAGCAGCATCTACGGCATGTACTTCTTTTAATCCAGGTATTTCATTGGACACAGCCGACCCCGTAATATGATGAATAAGCTGTCCAAAGCTAGTATCCTCTTGAGGTGGTCTGCCTACTACTGTGAATGCCCAAATAGCATTTTTTCTTGCATATACTTTATGCACTTTCATGACAGGGAAAGGATGTTGCAAACTATAGTATCCTAAATGATCTCCGAAAGGGCCCTCAGGTTTATTCTCTCCAGGAAATACTTCGCCAGTAATTACAAAATCGGCGTCGGTGCTTACGCAAAAACCATCTATATAAGTATAACCAAATCTTTTACCAGCTAGTACTCCAGCAAAATTCATTTCACTCATGCCTTCTGGTAATGGCATTACTGCAGCAACACTATGCGCAGGTGGGCCGCCCACAAAACAACTTACTTTTAGAGGAAGTCCTTTATTATTGGCCTTGGTTTGATGTACGCCAATACCACGATGTAATTGATAATGTAAACCAATTTCTTTATTCAAGATATAATCGTTTCCATTTAATTGAATACGGTACATACCTAAATTAGAATTCCCTATACCTGGCTTATCGGCGTCTTCTGTATACACTTGTGGAAGCGTTACAAAAGCACCCCCATCCATGGGCCAATGATGTATTAAGGGTAAATCACTAATATTAATCTCTTCAAATAAAACTGGTTTTGAAATTGGATTTTTATTAGGTAGTGCATTAATAGCAGCCGGCAAAGCAGCTAAAGATTTTATGGGGTTTTGTATAGCCGCAAGTGGATTAATTTTTATATCAATTAATTGCTTTACGGAAGGAAGTGTATCTCTAAAAATAAATTCACTTCTTTCTAATGTACCAAAAATATTAGATGCTGCTCGAAACTTAGACCCCTTTACTTTTTCAAATAAAATGGCTGGGCCTTTTTGTTCATAAATGCGCAAATGAATGGTGGCCATTTCTAAATAAGGGTCAACCTCTTCCTTGATGCGCAAAAGCTGTCCTGTGCGCTCCAAATCCAATAAACAAGCCTCTAAACTAGAATAAGCCATTCTCTTATATTTGAGATGCAAAAATAACTTAAATTCGCCTATGACTCGTTTAAGTGTGAACATAAATAAGATAGCCACTTTAAGAAATAGCCGTGGCGGGGATAATCCTAATTTAGTGCTAGTGGCCAAGGATTGTGAGCGTTTTGGGGCCGAGGGTATTACAGTGCACCCAAGACCCGACGAAAGGCATATTCGCTACCAAGATGTTTATGATTTAAGCGCTATTTTAAGCACAGAGTTTAACATAGAAGGCAATCCCAAAGAAACCAAGTTTGTAGAATTAGTTTTAGCCAACAAACCACATCAAGTAACCCTGGTGCCCGACACCTTGGGACAATTAACCAGCGACCATGGTTGGGATACCATTAAAGAACAATCTTATTTAAAAGACATTATTGGGGAATTTAAAAAAGCAGGCATACGCGTATCTATTTTTGTAGATCCCGATGAAAAAATGGTGGAAGCCGCAGCAACTACAGGCACAGACCGAATAGAATTATACACCGAAATGTATGCAAAGCAGTTTGCTGCTGGCAATAAAGAAAATGCCATTGCACCTTATATAAGCGCTGCAGCGCTTGCTAAAAAATTAGGACTAGGCATTAACGCAGGACATGATTTAGACAGATTCAACTTACCCTATTTAATACAATCTATTACTAGTATTGATGAAGTAAGTATTGGACATGCCTTAATTAGTGATGCCCTTTATGTAGGTTTAGAAAATACTATTCAATTATATAAAAGGGCGCTTTTGGTATAAATATCTAAAAACAGTTTACTATTTTAAACAAATCCCATGAAAAAATATATTTACTTATTTTTTACCACTGTCCTTTTCTTTTTAGCATCTAATAAGATATTAGTGGCTCAAGAAAAATTTGGGCCCACTCCTACTAAGCAACAATTAGCCTGGCATGAAAAAGAATTTTATTTATTTATGCATTTTGGCCCCAATACTTTTACCGATTTAGAATGGGGAAAAGGAAGTGAAGATCCGAATGTGTTTAATCCAACAGCAATAGATTGTAACCAGTGGGCGCTCATTGCGAAAGCATCAGGTGCCAAAGGAATTATTATTACTGCTAAACACCACGATGGCTTTAGTTTATGGCCAAGTAAATTTAGCAAGCATACAGTGAGAGAATCTAAATGGATGGATGGGAAAGGTGATGTCATTAAAATGTTATCAGAAGCTTGTAAGAAAGCGGGTATTGAAATGGGCGTGTATATTTCACCCTGGGATAGAAACCATCCACAATATGGCACTGCAGCTTATAACGATATCTATATTCAAACCATGAAGGAACTATTAACTGGTTATGGTAAGTTTACGGAACTATGGTGGGATGGTGCGAATGGAGAAGGCCCTAATGGTAAAAAGCAGGTTTATGATTTTACAAGGTTCAAAGATTCTGCTATGTCTTACCAACCCAATATTGTTATATTCAGTGATATTGGACCTCATATTCGTTGGGTAGGCAATGAAAATGGACTAATTAATGAAACCAATTGGAACTTATTAGATACCGCCGGATTTAAAAGAGGTGAAGGTTCCCCTCCTAACGATACCTTGAATAGAGGAAACTTTAATGGAAAGAATTGGATCGGTGCAGAAGCAGATGTGTCTATTCGCAAAGGATGGTTTTATCATGCAGAAGAAGATGCTACTGTTAAATCGGGTAAGACTTTATTTAATTTGTATTTAAAATCAGTAGGTCATGGTGGTAATATGATATTAAATGTACCTCCTAATAGAAAAGGTTTAATAGCTCCTGAAGATTCAGCTGCCTTAATGGACTTTAGAAAACTAAGAGAGACCGCCTTTAAAACCAACTTATTTAAAAACGCTATTACTAAGCATAATAAAAATGAAATGGATATTTCTGTAGCAGCACCCGTTACCATTAATTCTATTCAGTTGCAAGAGCAAATTAAATTTGGTCAAAGAGTTATACGCTTTGAAATATATGCGGGAGATAATTTACAAGACTTGAAAAAAATTGCAGCAAGCACTACCATTGGAAGAAAGAAAATTATTCAATTTCCAACGGTCACTGCCAAATGCTTCAAAGTAAAAATAACCGAAACCAAAGCCAGCCCTGTGATGGGCACCGTGGCTGGATATTTTATAAAAAATTAACTTAACTTGCATCAAAATTCAATTATGTCTACACCTGCACAAGTTGGTATAATAATGGGAAGCGATAGTGATTTACCGATCATGCAGGCAGCTGCAGATACTTTAAAAACTTTCAATATTCCTTTTGAATTAACAGTGGTTTCTGCACATCGCACACCCGATCGTATGGTGGAATATGCAAAAACAGCTCGTAGTAGAGGATTACAAGTAATTATAGCAGGTGCTGGCGGAGCTGCTCATTTACCAGGCATGGTGGCAGCCTTAACTAGTTTACCCGTTATTGGCGTTCCTATCAAATCGACCAATTCAGCAGAAGGCTGGGACAGTATATTATCTATTTTACAAATGCCAGGCGGTGTGCCAGTTGCCACCGTTGCTTTAAATGGTGCTAAAAACGCAGGCTTATTAGCTGCACAAATTATAGGATCTACCAATGCTCAAATTGGAGCTGCTATGGACGCCTACAAATTAAATATGGAATCGGAAGTAATGACCAAGGTGGAGAACTTGAAAGGAACTTGGAATAATGAGTTCGATAAGTAATAGTAATTAGCTAAACATTATTTAGCAAGCGAATACTAATCTTTACTAATGGTTATGATGGTAAAGCTAGGATTCAAAGTAGTTGAATGCTGCATAATAGCTTCCACCCAATCCCATCCATAGTCCCCTACCCACTCAGAAAAATTTTCTACTCTTTCTTGTAAACTATTTTTAGGAAATAATGACCCCTTAATGGCTTGTATACGGTCAATAGATATTTGTTGTTTTCTTTTTTCGGCACGAACCATTTTCTTTTCTAATAAGGCTAATTTTTTTTGCGCTTGAATAGATAAGTTTTTGGCATGATCCCCTAAAGAAGTATCAATTTTTATAACATCTTGCTGAATGGACTCATATAAGTCATTGAGCGACGCGATATGATTGGTTAAGGCTAAATTTTCTTTGGTTTGATTCTTAATGTATTCTAATTCCAATTCTAATTCAGGCTTGAATAAATGTTCTAATGTAAAGCCTAGGTTATTCCAATTTGCAGTTTGCTTTTCATTCATCAACATAAATGAATTACGCAATTGCAAAATAGGATAATGCACTTTTACTTCATTAAATACATTTTTCAGCTCCATCCAATAAGCAAGCTCTCCGCCACCGCCAATAAAGGCAATGCCTGGTAGTATAGTTTCTTGGTACACCCCTCTTAAAATAACATTGGGGCTAAATCTTTCGGGATGCGCATGTAATTCTTTAACTATCTCTTCTTCTGTAAAATGAATATCGGTATCTACAACAATATAAGCTCCCTCTTTCTTTTCAATTCTAGCTCTGCTATTATCCCCTAAATAAAATAAGTTCAAATCACGGCCATCGGACTGTACATGATAAGTACTTGCTAATTTTTCTTTAGTAGGCCCAATAGCTTTTTGAGAAAACCCTGTTCTTAATTCCTTTTCCATTACATCAACGAAAAGCGATTTAAGCCTGGCGTCATCAGGCTGAATAACCACTAAACCATATTTTCCAAAATACGCATGCACTAATGCCAATGTAGCTTCTGAGATTGTCTTCCCTTTTTGATAAGCTTGCTTTAAAACTTCCAAAGCCTCCTTGCCCGCAAACTTTACAGACCAATAGCCTTCTAGGTTTTGTAATAATTGAATGAGCTCCTCATCTACCTTCATTCTTCCTATAGCCCCTTTCTGTTTTGTATTCCACTGATAAGATTCCCCTGCTAAATTATAAGCACCTACTTCTTGCAAGTCGGCATCCTCAGAGCCCATATAATATACGGGTACAAAATTATTTTTAGGAAATTGTTTTTTTAGCTCAGCCGCTAATTGAATTGCATGAATTATTTTATAAATAAAATAAAGTGGGCCGGTGAAAATATTGGGCTGATGCGCAGTGGTCACCGTGAAAGTATTTTCTTTTAATAATAAACTCACATTTTCATTAACCAACTTAAATGCGTCTTTATTATTTAGCGCATTAGACTCATTAATATCTTTAGCTAATTGAACATATTGATTTTGTAAAGCTTCCACCAATACTTTTCTATTCGTAGGAAAAAAAGCTCTTTGCTCAATGGCTTTTTGATAACCCTCAATATTTGGCGTATAATTGACAAAGCTTCTGGCCTCCCCCTTGGATTCCATATAGTCATTCACTAAACTACTGAATAAACCAGTGGCGCGATAAGATATGGGGGTGGCTTTAAATTTCATTAGTGGCTAAATCTATCTGGATGGTATAAACTAATGTCAATGCTAGTGGGTTTTTCATCTATAATTTCTGAAACCAATTTTCCGGTACCTGCACCCAAACTTAAACCAACCATTGCATGTCCAGTAGCCATGACTAAATTGTTCCATTTTTTAGTCCTGCCAAGATAAGGCAATCCATCGGCAGAACAAGGTCTATAACCATACCAAACTTTATCTATCGTAGGAACGGGGATCTCAAAGGATGGATAATAGCTTTTGACTGCTTTTAATATGCCTGCCACCCTTTTTAAATTGGGTGGTTCATTGGTACTGGTAATTTCCATAGTGCCTCCAAAACGCATCTTATTGCCTTCTATGGGTGTAAGCGCCACTCTACCTTCCACTAACACCGATGGATAAATAGTTTGGTAAGGAGTATCCTCAATGGTAATGGAATAGCCGCGACCTGGCATGAGCAATAAATCCATATCTAATTTTTTTGCCATCTCCCTAGACCATGAACCAGTAGCCAAGACCACTGCATCAGCATTGTATTTATTAGTAGAAGTGATGACCGCATTTATTTTTCCTGCTGTTTTTTCAAAATCAACAACGGCTTCGTTGGTTTTAAGCACCACCCCTTTATTTTTTAAATGGGCAATGAGTTGTTGCATTAATTTATTGGGATACAAATGACCATCGCAACCAAAATGAATGGCCCCAATGGCATTAATTTGGTGACTAGGTTCCATCGCAAATAATTCCTGCTGATTTAACAACTTGGTATCTGTCAATCCTAACTCATGGGCTTTATGTACTAAATGCTTTGCGTGTTCACCTGCTTTTTTGGTTTGAAATATTTCCAATAAGCCTTTGTGCTCATAAGCAAATTCAAATTGAGGCAGGGATTCCCAATGGGCATATAATTTTTTAGAAAACAAAGAATAATCTCTTAAAGGAATGGCCGCGCGCTCTACTTTGTCTGCAGTCGCTTCTTTCATAAACTGTAAGCCCCATTTAATTAAACTTAAACTTAGTCTTGGCTTTACATAAAAAGGACTTTCTGAATTCAACATCCACTTGAAACCCTGTTTCACAATACCTGGAGTGGCCAATGGAACAAAATGACTCGGACATACATAACCACAATTGCCATAAGAACAATTGTTGGTCATATCGGATTGATCAATAACGGTCACTTGATGACCCGCTTCTTGTAAATAATAAGCGCTGCTCAATCCTATAATGCCTCCTCCAATGACAACTACTTCCATAGAAATTATTAAAAATCAAATTTCGTAAAAAATTGGCGCATATCACACTAAATGAGGATGGATTTTGAGAATAAAAACAACTTAGACTACTTGAAAGCCCCCTGCATAAGGATCGTCATTTTTATCAATAGATATGGTATTAAAACCTACTATCTTGGCCCAGCCTTCAATGGAAGGGACAATGGCTTGCTTATCTCCGATAGTAGTGGTGGCTTCTACTTTACCAGTAAATACAGACCCTATAATGCTTTCATGTAAAAAGGCTTGCCCTACCTGCAGTTTGCCCTTGGCATGCCAATGCGCTAACCTAGCCGAAGTACCCGTGCCGCAGGGCGATCTATCAATGGCCTTATCTCCATAAAAAACAGCATTACGAGCCGTATTTTTTGCATCCAATACCTTGCCTGTCCATAATATATGAGAGCACCCATTAATGGTTGGGTCTAATGGATGTATAAATGTATTGTTTTGATTAATGCGTGTTCTTAATACACCACTCCATGCGATCAATTGTCCTGCAGTATAATTTTCAATGCCTTTAAAATTTTCTTGCACTTCCACAATGGCATAATAATTTCCACCATAACAAACATCAATGTTCAAATTACCTAAATCGGGACATTCTACTTGAATGTTTTGGGCTGCCATAAAGGAAGCTACATTGGTCAATTTTACCGAACTTACTTTTTTACCTTGCATAGTATATTCTATTTGCACAAGTCCTGCAGGGGCTTCCATTCGAATTTTACCAGGAATTTTTGGTTGAATTAAACCGGCTTCAATGGCTACGGTAATGGTGCCAATAGTGCCATGTCCACACATAGGTAAACAGCCGCTGGTTTCTATAAATAAAACAGCTACATCATTTTCAGGATCATGGGGTGGATACAAAATACTTCCACTCATCATGTCATGGCCGCGGGGTTCGAACATTAATCCTTTTCTTATCCAATCAAATTCTTTTAAAAAATGCTGACGCTTTTCACTCATGGTATTTCCCTCTAATGCAGGGCCTCCATTAACCACCACCCTTACTGGATTACCGCAAGTATGCGCATCGATACATTGAAAAACGGAACCCCCTAATTCGTAGGATCCAAAATGATTAACAGTAATGGGATTTGTTGCAGCCATGAGATAAAATTAATACATTTGAGTAAGCAATGCTTAATTGTTATAGCAAATTTATTTAATATGGAAACTTACGGTAAAATTTTATTGATTGCAATGCCTGCCTTTTTGTTGTTGGTATTATTTGAAAAGTGGTATGGATGGAAGAAAGGCTTTGAAACAGTGAATACCTTGGATATGATTTCCAGTTTAAGTTCGGGGGTGACCAATTCTACCAAGGATGTATTGGGTTTAAGTATTGCCATCTTAAGCTATGGCTGGTTTGTAGATCATTTGGCTATTGTACATGTACAATCAAGTTTTTGGTTGTATTTGATCGCTTTTTTGGCCTTAGATTTTGCAGGATATTGGATGCACCGTTGGGCACATAGTTATAATTTTTTCTGGAACAACCATATTGTACACCATAGCAGTGAGGAGTACAATTTAGCCTGCGCTTTAAGACAAAGCATTTCAGTTTTCTTTAGAATTTATGCCTTTTTATTAATACCCGCTGCCATCTTTGGTGTACCAGGCAATGTGATTGCTGTTGTTGGCCCCTTGCATTTGTTTGCACAATTTTGGTACCATACCAGACATATTAAAACAATGGGCTGGTTGGAGTATATTATTGTAACACCTGCTCACCATAGAGTGCACCATGCCATTAACCCTGAATACTTAGATAAAAACTATGGCCAGATATTCATTTTCTGGGATAAATTATTTGGAACTTTTGTGCAAGAACAAGATAGCATTCCTGCAGTGTATGGTATTACCCGACCTGTTCAAACCTGGAACCCTATTAAAATTAATTTCATGCATATGTGGCTGCTTATTAAAGATGCATGGCGTACTAAAAATTGGAAAGATAAATTTACTATCTGGTTTCAACCTTTAGGCTGGCGCCCTGCAGATGTGATTGATAATTACCCTGTAGATAAAATAAAGGATGTGTACCATTTTGAGAAGTACAATACCCCAGCCTCTGCTGCCATGAAATTATACTTATGGATACAGCTATTTTGCATGCTACTTCTAGTAAGTTATTTGTTTGGAAATATTGCCAGCATTGGACACACTAATATTTTTGTATATGGCGCTTTTATATTTGTTCAAGTATATGCGCTTACAGAATTGATGGATAGAAATAAAAATGCCTGGGTATTAGAGGCCGTAAAGAATATACTTTGTATTTATTGGATAGTCACTAGTGGTGATTGGTTTGGATCCAATCAATTATCTACAATAATAGCCCCGATTGCCTTATGCTACTTTGCTGCAAGCACAGTAGCAGTTTATTATTTTTCTACTATTGAAAAAACTGGGAAGATGAAGCAAGCAAGTACAACCGCTAAATTATTTATTCAGGACTAACCGACAACCTCATCCTTAGTAAATACCCCATTGAGATTTCTCCAAATTCCTAATGAATTACTATTTTGTAATGCCACCGGTAATAAATGATTGGACCAGTTTTGAAAAGAGATAGGTCTTAACCATCTTTTAGCGGCGCTAACCCCTACTGCGGTAAATCTACTATCGGTACTTGCAGGATAAGGACCCCCATGTACCATACTATCACAAACCTCCACCCCTGTAGGCACTCCGTTTAATAATATACGGCCCGCAATTTGTAAAGACATCTGTAAAAGCTCGGGCGTATTAGAAAAATCTAAATCCGTACCCATGATGGTGGTAGAAATTTGACCTTGAATACTTTTCCAAACTTCTTTTAATTCATTGATGGAATTACATTGTACTAGAATGGAATAAGGACCAAATACTTCTTCTGCTAAATCTGGATTGCTTAAAAAGGTATCGGCATCCACGGTAGTTAAAACTGGAAAGCCATTATTAGAACTAGGTGTATTTTTTGTTAAACTAGTAATTCCTTTTTGTGCTAGTGCATGAGCGCTATTTTTTAAATAAGCTGCCTCAATGCCTGCGTGTAACATAGCAGAAGGTGCAATATTATTCATTTCAGTTGCTAGCGTATTTGCAAAACTATTTAAAACATCAGATTTAATACCTATTAATATACCTGGGTTAGTACAAAACTGCCCCATCCCTAAAGTAATAGAGCCTGCATAATTTTTTGCAATACTTTGGGCGTCTTTTTCAAGCGCATCTTGCAATAAAATCACCGGATTCACAGAACCCATTTCTGCAAAAACTGCAATGGGGTTTTTTCTAGAGCTTGCATAATCTAATAAAGCACGGCCTCCTGTTCTTGATCCTGTAAATCCTACAGCATATACATTTTCATCTTGTACTAAGGCCTTTCCTGTTTCAAAACTAGTATCGGTAACATGCTGAAAAACATTGGCTGGCATTTGAGTAGCTATTGCTGCTTGCACAATGGCTTCTGCCACCATGGTAGAAGTTGCTAAATGCGCTGGATGTGCTTTGACGATCACTGTACAACCTACCGCTAGTGCACTAGCTGTATCGCCACCTGCTGTAGAATAAGCAAAGGGAAAATTACTTGCACCAAATACTACTACCGGCCCAATCGGGTGCATCATTTTACGAATATCAGATTTAGGGGGTGTTTTAGTAGGAATAGCTGTATCAATACTTGCTTCTACATAATTACCTTCCTTTAACATATTGGCAAACATGCGTAATTGAAAACAAGTTCTGCCTCTTTCCCCTGTTAAACGTGGCATGGGTAAATTAGTTTCTTGATTGGCTTGCGCTAATAAAGCGTCGCCTAAGGCTTCTATATTAGTAGCAATAGTTTCTAGAAAATTAGCTCTTTGTAAAGGGGTTGTAAAAGCATACTGTTCAAATGCAAGTGCTGCTTTTTTTGTGATTTCAGAAATATTGCTCATTGGGTAATTGGTATAATTTATAAACTATGAAATTCAGGAAGTGTAGGTCTGTTTTTTAAACCTGTATCAATAATAGATTCAATTCTTTTTCTTTCGGCTCCTTCTAAAATTAATCTTGGTTTTCTTACTGTTTCAGAACCAATACCTGCCTTGGCTTCTGCAAATTTGATGTATTGAACTAGTTTAGGATGTATATCTAATTCTAATAAAGGCATAAACCATCTGTATATTTCTGTAGCTTCTGCAATCTTACCTGCTTTAGCTAATTTATATACGGCTACTGTTTCAGCAGGGAAGGCACAAACTAAACCTGCTACCCAACCATCGGCGCCTACTAATATTTCTTCTAATGCAAGTGTATCCACACCACATAAAATACTAAATCTGTCTCCGAATTGATTACGCATTCTAGTGACATTGGTAACATCGCGGGTAGATTCTTTCACAGCTTGTATATTGGGCACAGCAGCTAATTCAGAAAACATATCAATGGTAACTTCAATTTTATAATCGACAGGATTATTATAAATCATAATAGGAAGCTTTGTACTTGCTGCGATATCTTTAAAATACTGCACAGTTTCACGGTGATCCGATTTGTAACGCATAGGAGGAAGTAACATTAAACCCTTCGCGCCCCAGTGCTCGGCATCCTTTGCACATTGAATGGCCACTGAAGTACTACCTTCTGCGATATTTATAACCACCGGAATTTTCCCGTTGACTATTTTAACTGTTTCTTTTACTAAAATTTCTTTTTCTGCATTGGTAAGCACACTAGACTCTCCCAAAGTGCCGCCTAAAATAATACCATTCACCCCCGCTGCGATTTGCGCATGGATATTTTTTGTGAATAAGGCTAAATCTAATTGATCATCACTAGTAAACTTAGTGGTTACTGCTGGGAATACTCCTTTCCAATCTATGGCCATAACTTATAATTTATATAATAAAATAGGATATCAAATTAACGAAAAATAATGAATATCAAAGCCCTAGTCCACTAATTCCCCTTCTAAATCGTAATCATAGGCCTTGGTTATTTTAACCAGCACAAAATCTCCTGGCTTTAAGCGCTTGGTGGTATTAATCACCACTTCGTTGTCTACCTCAACACTATCAAATTCGGTGCGGCCTAAATACCTGCCTGCTTCTTTTTTATCTACTAGTACCTTTAAAACCAACCCTTCTTTTGCCTGGTTTCTAGCTAAACTAATTTCTTGTTGCACTTCCATAATTTCCTCTGCGCGTCTTTGCTTTTCTGCCGCAGGCACATCGTCTACTAAATCATGTGCCGAAGTATTTTCTTCATGGCTATAAGTGAATATACCTACTCTATCAAACTGATGCTCTATTAAAAATCCTTTTAATTCTTCGATGTCTTCTAAAGTCTCCCCAGGAAAGCCTGCAATTAAAGTAGTACGAATGGCTATACCCGGAACACGCTTACGAATTTCTTGTATGAGTTCACCCATTTCTTCTCTCGTAATATTACGCTTCATAGCAGCCAACATATTATTACTTGCATGTTGCAATGGAATATCAATGTATTTACAAATGTTATTACGCTCTCTCATTACATCCAATACTTCTAGTGGAAACTTACTTGGATAAGCATAATGTAAACGAATCCACTCCAAGCCTTTTACATCGGCTAGTGCATTTAATAATTCGGGAAGCGCACGCTTTTTATAAATATCTAATCCATAATAAGTTAATTCTTGGGCAATGAGCATTACTTCCTTCACTCCTTTTTTCACCAAGCCTTCTGTTTCTGCCACTAGTTGCTCCATGGTTTTACTTACATGCTGGCCTCGCATTAATGGTATCGCACAAAAAGAGCAAGTTCTATTACAACCCTCGCTAATTTTCAAGTATGCATAATGCGAAGGGGTACTTAATAAACGCTCTCCAAGTAGTTCTGCTTTGTAATCGGCATTCAATTGATTTAACATTAAAGGCAGTTCCATAGTTCCAAACCAAGCGTCTACTTCAGGAATTTCTAAGGCCAAGTCGGTTCTATATCTTTCACTTAAACAACCTGTCACATATACCTTGTCTAATTTTCCTTTTTTCTTTAAAGCCACTTGATCCAATATGGTATTGACACTTTCCTCCTTGGCTTTATCAATAAAACCGCAGGTGTTCACCACTACTATATTATGATCTAATTTTTTATTCTCATGTACCACATCAATTTCATTAGCTAATAATTGCCCGCTCAGCATTTCACTGTCCACTAGGTTTTTACTACAACCTAATGTGATAATGTTTACTTTATTTTGTTTGAGCGTTTTAGACTTCATAATTATTTTATTAAAACAATACTTAACCTATTTTTAGTTTCTTTTTAAATTGATTATTTATTAACCTCGTTAGTAAAATGAAAAGTAATATCGGGGTTATTGGTAATCTCTGTATTCAAGAACCATTCACTTTGTGCTAAATACACGGGCGACTCATCTTTATCCATGGCAGCATTCTGTTGCTTGAATCTTAAAAAATCGTGTAGCTTATTCTGATCCTTTGAAGTTAACCAACAAGCTTTATAAAAAGGTAGGGTTCTAAATTCACAGGCCGCACCATATTCTTGCAATAAACGGTATTGTATTACTTCAAATTGTAAATCGCCCACACAACCAATAATTTTTTTATTCCCTCCAAACTGCGTAAACAATTGCGCTACTCCTTCATCGGTTAATTGGGTAATGCCTTTTTCAAGTTGCTTGGTTTTTAAAGGGTCTTTATTCACAAGCTCCTTAAATATTTCTGGAGAGAAAGTAGGAATACCTGTGAAATAAAACTTCTCCCCTTCAGTAAGCGTGTCTCCTATTTTAAAATTACCTGTATCAAATAAACCTACTACATCTCCTGCATAAGCATCTTCAATCACATCCTTATTTCGTGCTAAGAAACTATAGGGGTTGCTAAAACGAACGTCTTTTTCTAAACGCACATGCTTATAATAGGTATTGCGTTCAAACTTTCCGCTACAAACACGCATAAAGGCAATACGATCGCGGTGCTTTGGATCCAAGTTGGCATGTATTTTAAATATAAAGCCACTGAATTTATCTTCTCCCACCGCCAAGGTTCTTACACTGGTTTCTCTATCTCTTGGGACCGGTGCTATTTGAATAAATGTATCTAGCATTTCTTTGACACCAAAATTATTCACAGCAGATCCAAAAAACACAGGAGCAATTTTACCCGCTAAATAATCGGCAGGGTTTAGGGCTCCGTAAACGCCATCTATTAATTCTACATCTTCTCTTAATACAGCAGCGTCTTTCTCTCCAATTTTTTCTTCTAATACTGTACTTGCTAAATCTTCAATGGCAACGGTGTCTTCTTCAGTAGCCTTTGTGCTTGCAGCAAATAATCTTAAATTTTTATTGTGCAAATTATACACCCCTTTAAATTCCTTGCCACTATTAATGGGCCAGGTCATGGGGTGTAAAGAAATTTTTAATTCATTTTCTAATTCTTCTAATAAATCAAATCGGTTCTTCCCATCACGATCCATTTTATTAATAAAAACAATCACAGGTGTGTCACGCATGCTACAGACTTCCATCAGTCTTCTTGTTTGCGCCTCTACTCCATTCACAGAATCAATTACTAGTATAACACTATCTACTGCGGTTAAAGTACGGTAAGTATCTTCCGCAAAGTCCTTGTGACCTGGTGTATCCAATAAATTAATTAAGATATTGTTGTATTCAAAAGACATTACGGAAGTTGCTACCGAGATACCTCTTTGACGCTCAATTTCCATAAAGTCACTTGTAGCGTGTTTCTTTATCTTATTACTCTTTACCGCACCCGCTGTTTGAATAGCTCCACCAAACAACAATAACTTTTCAGTTAAAGTAGTTTTACCAGCATCTGGGTGAGAGATAATAGCAAATGTTTTTCTTCGGTTAATTTCTTTTTCGTACTTCATTATCGTTAAAAATGGCTCGCACTCAAATAATTTGAATCACGAGCCATTCGTCTATTTTATTTACACTAGTTAGATATCGATTGCTTCACCATAAGCAGCTGCTACTGCTTCTTTTAATCCCTCACTCATGGTTGGGTGCGGATGAATAGCATTTAATAATTCATGAGAAGTAGTTTCTAATTTACGCGCCACTACTGCTTCTGCTATCATTTCTGTTACATTCATTCCAATCATATGACAACCTAAGAACTCGCCATACTTAGCATCAAAGATAACTTTTACAAAACCCTCTGTTGCACCTGATGCACTTGCCTTACCACTGGCCATAAATGGAAACTTACCTACTTTTATTTCATAGCCTGCTTCCTTGGCTGCTTTTTCGGTATAACCTACACTCGCAATTTCTGGAATGCAATAAGTACATCCTGGAATATTATTGTAATCAATGCCTTCAGGAATATGATTGTGTTTCTTTTCTTGATAAGCAATATGCTCAGCAGCATTAATACCTTCTTTCGCCGCCACATGCGCTAAGGCTTGGCCAGGAGAACAATCGCCAATAGCGTAAATACTTGCAATACTTGTTTGTTGGTATTTATCTACAATAACACGGCCCTTATCTGTTTTAATGCCGTTTTGCTCTAGTCCTATATTTTCTAAATTCGCGACCACACCTACTGCACTTAAAACAATCTCTGCTTCTAATGTTACGAATGAACCATCTAGTTGTTTCACTTTTGCTTTTACTAAAGCACCCGATGTATCCAATGACTCTACAGAAGCGTTGGTCATAATTTCTATGCCCTGCTTTCTGTATTGTTTTTCTAATTCTCTTGAAATATCTTCATCTTCTACAGGAACTATTCTTGGTAAAAATTCTACAATGGTTACTTTAGTGCCCATGCTATTGTATACATAGGCAAACTCAACACCTATCGCACCACTTCCTACAATAATCATACTCTTAGGTTGTGTTGGAAGAACCATGGCTTCGCGGTATCCAATTACTTTTTTACCATCTTGTTTTAAGTTCGGCAATTCACGCGTGCGGCCACCTGTTGCTATAATAATATACTTGGTATCTACTACTTGTGTTTTCCCTTCTGCATCTTTCACTTCTACTTTTCCTCTGGACAAAACTTTGCCATAACCCATTATTACTTCAATCTTATTTTTCTTCATTAAGAACTGAACACCCTTACTCATTTTATCGGCCACTCCACGACTGCGTTTGATGACTGCACCAAAATCGTGATTCACTCCAGTGGTGGTAATGCCATAGTTCGCACTATGTTTTACATATTCATACACTTGCGCACTTTTAATCAAAGCCTTTGTGGGAATGCAGCCCCAGTTTAAACAGACACCGCCTAGGCTTTCCTTTTCCACAATAGCTACTTTTAAGCCTAATTGAGAAGCACGAATTGCCGCAGGATAACCACCTGGACCACTACCAATAACGATTACGTCGTATGCCATTGTATAACTATTTGAGTAATGAATGAGGGTGCAAAAATACCCCCAAAATCGCAAAAGAAAAAACAAATAGGGAACTATTCAAAGAATACCCGAACCATCTGGAAAAACCACTTATTGTCGTTGGGGCGCTGTTTATTCATCTGATTTTCATCAAACTTACTTAGTCCAAATAGCCCGGCCATATTGCCCCCACGAACGGCTATTTCCAAATAGCCAGCCGAGTTAAACCAGGCCAATTTATCAGCGATGGGCACTTCGCCATAATGATGGCTTAGATCGGTAATAGTTTCGTTGCGGGTGAATACAATTTTAAAAGTTCGGCCTTGGGCTTGCAAATCAAAATCTTCCTTGCGGATGTTCACCACCACATTTTCAAACTGATCAATAAATAAAATTTGACCTTCCATCCAATTTGGACCTAAAGTAGGTTGCATTGGATAAATTTCTTCGATGTCCTGAAAAGCAGTACCAGCAGCACTAATAGAATTTGCTTTTACAAAAGCCCCAATGGCGTTAAAAATTTCTTGAGTGATTTCTAAAAAAGTATGCGCATTATTAAAATCAATTTTAATAATTTCTTTAGGCTTCCCACCCAACATCATGGTTAAAAAACCATTGTCGGGGGTAATAAAATATTGATTGTTGTGCTTGGTTAAAAGCGCATGCCTTTTGGGGAATTGGAAAAAATTGACCATGATAAAATGCAGTGTGCCTGCAGGATAATGCTTGGCTGCATTGTTAAAGATATAGGCCCCTTGTTGGTAGTTTTTGCTAGATAAATAATGGGTGATATCCGCAATACCCATGCCCGGAATGGTTGACAAAATCTGCCCCTTCACAGCGCCAATGATAAAATCTTCTTGGCCAATATCGGAGGTTAAAGTAATGATGGGCATCTATTGATAACGAAAAATCGAGTTTTATATTTTAGTAAAACCTGTATTTATTTAGTCCCCCAGCTACTTTACTAGCACCCCATCTTTAAAGAAAAAATGATGGACCAATTTATCGGCCCAAGCAGGAAAATATTTATTCATAAATACGGTGCGCTTGCCTGTGAAAGTAAGCACCAGACTACGATCCCTTTTGTCGATGGAATGGATGATATGGGTGGCACAAGCCTCAGCACTCATCATGACCCCCTCATCCATGGGCGATTCGCCCTGTGCTTTGGCATTCTTGTCCAAAGCGGCGTTTCTGATATTGGAACTGGTAAATCCAGGGCTAACCCACATCACATGAGTGCCAGAACCGTACAATTCGGTTTTTAGGGCTTCTAGCCAACCATTTAAGGCAAATTTAGAGGCAGAATAGCCACTTCGGCCCGGAAGCCCGCGATAGCCTGCAATGGAAGATACCCCCACAATGACCCCCTTGTTTTTCTGAATATAAGGCAGGGCAGTTTTGGTGCAATATACGGTTCCCCAAAAATTGATGTCCATCACTTGATGCAATGTTTCAAAGGAAGTATCCTGCACCAAGGCCCTCATGGAGATGCCTGCATTGTTGATCAAAATATCAATAGTGTTCCATTTGGCAATGATTGCATTCATAAATGTCTCTACTTCTAAAGAGTTACGCACATCTACTTGCATCGCAAATAAATTCGAATGGGGATTTTCTTCTGCTAATAAATCAAGCTTACTTTGGTTTCTACCACAGGTAGCTACTTTGGCACCAAGCGCTAGAAACTGCTGTACCAAGGCTTTTCCAATGCCATCAGAACCACCAGTAATAACTATAATTTTGCCTGAAAAATTGGACATCTTTTAGCGTTTGTACAAATATAATTCTTATTTGAAGATGAACGACTTAGAGCGGTTTTGAGTGGGGAAAATAAATACCCCCTTTTATTTGGATAGTTTTCATTAATGCTTATTTTTGCACTCCCCTAAAAAGGCGGTTAGAATTGGTAGCTCAGTTGGTAGAGCAATACACTTTTAATGTATGGGCCCTGGGTTCGAGTCCCAGCCAGTTCACAATCTAGCTTGTAATAAGCACTAAAAACTCCGAAATCTTACGAAATCGGAGTTTTTTTATGCCCTTGTGGCACGCTTTTGTAGTCTTTTGTACTGTTTTTTGTGGCTCGGTTGGTGACTAGTAAAGATCTTATATTAATACTAACCTATTTCATGGGCTGTTATCCTCACGCATCATTTCAAATTAATCTAAGTGCTTCTTCTTTAAAAATTCATACATAACATTAGCAACTTCACTATTGTTTAAATCTGACATTGGAAAGTGAGTATTCCCTTTTAAACCTATATCTGGTAGTCTAATCAAAGTAACATCTCCACCATATTGATTTACTTTATCTCTCCATAATTTAGCCATAGTTAAAGCAGCACGCCATTGTTCTTCTCCTGGGTATATTGAAGGAGTGTCAGGTATATAATCACCATAATATATAACAATGGGTATTTTTGTAAGTTTCAGAAAATCATTCATTGGAACACCTGTAGCCCTTAATATCCCACCCACATATTTTACAGAATCCGGCACTTCTCCTTGAGGAAATACAAATCCACTTCC
>Ga0214919_10003503_pt1 | contig 23634 bp, 15 predicted proteins | sample LL1503_MetaG_FD_177994 | JGI IMG/M metagenome (GOLD analysis project Ga0214919, IMG submission 177994) | Freshwater microbial communities from Lake Lanier, Atlanta, Georgia, United States - LL-1503 | ecosystem: Environmental > Aquatic > Freshwater > Lake | place: USA: Georgia | collected... | reverse complement strand
GCCGTCATGAGCAATAGGCGCGCAGAATCGCGCCCCGAAAATGAATAGGAATGCATCAGCGCCTTGTGTAATGCATCCATATCCGGACGTTCCAACGAAGACAAGTCGCCTCCGCCATACAATTTATGGGCCTCGTCAATCACCAGCAGTGTTTTACGCAGCGGATCTTCTGCTCCATTAATCGCAACCAATCGCTTATAATAATCATTTTCCTTGGAAACCAAATTGCTAAACTGTTTATAGGAAATGGGTCGAATTCGCCATGCCTTGGACAACATGCGCATGCGTTTCGCATGGGCTTCCGGCAATTGGACACCATCCTCCACCATTTTCCGTATTTGTTCATTGCAAATCTGATCAAACATATTCTTCCATATATCGTTTTTCAATGTGGTTCGCGTAACCCACAGTATGGTGTAACCCTCTGGATCAAATGTCGAAGTAGCCGCAGCAATAGCCGAGCACGTCTTCCCGGTTCCAGTGCTATGCCACAACAACATTCCCTTAACGGGGCATTGTGGGGTAAAATAGCGTTTTACAAACCGTTGGGTCGGCGTGTATTCAATGACCTTTCCACCGCCGATTTGTTTGCAGGCATTCTCCATTTTCACATCTTTCCATGCACAATCAGCAAAATACCTGCGAATGTAAGCGCGCATTTGGGAAAAATCCATGGACTTTAACTCCATGCCGCTCACAATTTGGCCAGAGGGCAGTGTAATTCGCATCCCACTCTCATTCATAAATGCAGCACTTGTATCGATGACCAAAGGGGGGAGGTCATAATCCACCACAATTCGCGGCTTTTTCACTACATGCTTATTCCTTGGACCTCCTCCATACATGGTTTCATCCGGCTCAATCGCAAAACGATGCACTTCCTGATTCAATTCATAATCAACCGAACCAAATATGGAGGTCTTTTCCAGATTCGCGGTAAAACGAACCAGTCGAAGATCCAGGTTTAGCGATGTTAGATACAGGTCAAATGCCGTGGAAGCGTCCAAGAATTGCCCGCGTAATTTTTCCGGAATAGACAAATCATACACAAATACGTGCAGCGGCCACCCACGTGTGGGGTGAAAGGTCAGCCCTTGTTGTCCGCACGTACGTGTTCCGCGACCAATGACCTGCTTTTGGTCTGCACCATTCATGGACGGTTCGAATATATGTACATATCTGATGTCGAATAAATCGAGGCCCTCCTTGAATCCACTATCCATAATAATAAAACGAACCTCCTCTCCATGAATATTCGCAGGGCGCTCATTGAACTTGTGAAGAATTTGTTTTTTCATAGCCACACTGATAGGCTGGTCATACACATCAACTGAAGAAAGTAAATAGAAATTCTTGCCGCGTGTTTTTTTTAACTCAGAATTGTCCAAAAGTTCGATTTTCTGATATTGCTTCTTTTTAGGCACCCTCAATTTAGGCGTTTTGTCCCCTCCGACCATGAATTCTTCGCCATCCTCTTCCTCTTCCTCTTCTTCCAAAATTCCCAGATCGGAGACTTCTTTAGGCATTTTCTCATCGGGAATGGCCATGGATGGTCGTGGCGTATCTTCACGAACCTTGATCGATTTTGGTGACGAATCTGCAGCGACTTTATTTGCCCCTTTTTTCAGTGCATGATATCCTAACTGAAATCCATTAGCTATCATCGCCGAAGCCAATAGTTTCGCACCATAACTGCTTGACTTTAAGTCGCAAAAAATGAAATGTTTGTATTGATGACCGTCACGTTTCATATCGGCAGTGTCCAAGGAGTCTATTTTCGCGAATAATGCATTCAATTTAGGCGAATAACTGGGGATAGCATTCAGCAGAACATCCGGTTCAAAATCATCGGAGTCGAATTTAAATGCATTCCCAGAAATGCTCCAATTTGACTTTTTACGAACACATTCGGAATCAAACAATATTCTCGAATCGGATTTAATAAAGTCTCCTAAATCGAGCATGTATGCGATATATATATAGTTAGTGTAGAATTTTCACAATGCGCCTGCGATGAATGAGAATCCGACATATAAAGTGTATGTTTAGTATATATTATAATTTAACAATGGTAATTGCAATGCAAATATCAAATTTAGGAGGTCCGTACAACGGATGGTCTCCGCAACAAACTGTGCTGAATTACAAGGATGGTGCGCAGGCAAATACGCGCAGTATTTTGCGCAATGGCTGGAATACCGCCTACGCACGCGGAACATACAACGGATATAAGCGTGTAATTACTCCGTTTCGTGCGGTAAATAACGCGGGCGATTTCTTGTCGCGCACTAATTATTCTTGCGGTGGCCCGAATCCCATGTCTAGCAATGCCCCCGGTTGGTCACAAAGTCTGATATTCATGGGTTCGCGCCGCGATAATTGCGATAACACCGGTGTTCCCGCATCATCATGCAACCCCAAATATGTATATGATTCATCCGATTATGTAACATTTAGACGTCAGCAGGCAACAAATCGTAACTATAATGATTTGAAAAATGGCGGTGACGACCATCACGCTTCATATGTCCCACTCAAGGCTGTTCGCGTATAATGTCTCTATACAATATAAATAATCCATAATGGTTTTCATTTCCATGCAACCCATTATCCAAGACATAAACAATGCCGTTTTAACAGGTCAAATGGCCATGCCCATGAAAGACTTGACTTCCGACGGAACCAGTCGTTTTTCTATGGGACGAATAGATTTTATTCGCGGGTATATTCCATCGCAACCCAGTTTTACGGCTGCATATAATCCACAAAAGAAATGGATCGGTGGAAATCGCGATGCATCGCAAATAACCACCGGACGGCGCATGAACGGTATCGGGTATGGGTCTGTAAATGCGAGTGGTAAAGCAATATCTTTTACCGCTCCGCGCGAAGTAAATGTGGTGCGAGATGCCTTGTTACGAATGCGTAGCGCTGGCTCGACAGTTCCCAAAAAATGCACGAATAATTATCCAGGCGCTTCGATTTGGTAGAATGTGCGCGCGACGTTCTTTTTCGCGGCTATATATATAAACCGGGTTCAGCATATAAATGTATTCTTATTTAGCCGAATTTCTAGCATCCTTATTTTTTGTCTATGTCGTGTTGGCTACAGGGAACCCACTTGCTATCGGCGCGGCATTGGCGCTCGTACTTTTATTAACATATAGAATTAGCAGTGCGGGTGTAAATCCGATAATTACCATTACCATGGCGGCGGCCGGTAAAATTCCCCCCAGCGACATTATTCCGTACTGCATTGTCCAAATATTGGGCGGTTTAGTCGCTTTGGAAATGTACAAGCGATATGGTATTTAGGGGGATCTGTCTGTCTGTATAATGCATTCTGTTTTACAAAATGCATTACAATAACCGGTTTATTCAAATAAATGTGTAGATGAACAATAATAGTAAAAATAAAGCCAAAGCCAAATACATATATAGATTTTGCCCGATTATGTGTTTCTCTTGATCATTCATGCATGTAAATGCATCCTGCAGAAACGCGGGAGGAGTTGTATTTTGAGCGGGCGCAGGAGGGCACGGGTCAAATATATTCGGGTAATCCAAGCTCAAAAACGCATTGATAATATAGGGTCGATATGGCTCCAGTGCATTCGTAAAAGCATTGTAATTCTTATTGAAAGGAACGGTGGTTTGGTTATAAGTATAAATATATTCCGTTTGACCGGTAAAATACGATTGCACGGGTTGAGAACTTTGAGAACGTACGATTTCACAAACACTCTGGTTGGGTATGTATTGTGTTGGTAAAGACAGCGTAACATTCGCATTCCCGACAAATTGTTTTGCTTGTTGTTGCAAATTCGCAATAAAATCGCCGACTTGAATATCGGGATAATTCGAGAACACGCACTGGGAACCTTGGAATAAATTGGGAGAATTTGCCGGCGCGGGTATTTGGTTGAATACATAATTGAAACAATCGCCAGATATGCGGACATAGACTTCAGTAGCAGGTTGTATTTCAAATATATTGATCATTTTCGCGGGAGTAGTTGTTGAACGTGTAGGAGAGGCATATGTTACAAATGTTTGAAATAAATCGATAATGGGCATTGTATTGTAACTCGCATCATATGCCGCTTGATATTGCTGTTGTTGTTGTGTTCTTACTTGAGCCATTTGCGAGCCCACTGTTTTAATTCGCGACGCCTGTGCGGCGGAACTTTCACTTTGTAACGTGCTCGTGTCTTGCATTCCGACAGCGTTTGCTTGAATTCCACCTGCTTGCAGTTTCGAAGACGAGTTAGATTGTACTTGCGATAATTGACCGGATGATTGGGCACCGACAGTTTGCACGTGATTCGCATAGCTGGACAAAGTGTTATTCATCATTCCAATTGTATCGCGCGGTTTTACGCTTTGGACGATTCCCACATCGAAACCCTCTTTTAGTGCGAGAGGGTCCAATTCGGCACGGTCTGTATCCGTAATCCACCCCGAAGCATTGGTCGTATTGGATCCGTCTAAATAAATGGACACGGGAACGCACGATGGGATATTGGATTGGCCACTCACATCAGAAAGATAGGCGGTCGGCGAATAGGTTGGAGCGGGGGGTAGAGGTTTGTCTAAACTTTCTAAAGATGCGAAAAAGGAGTACATGAGCCCATTGTTCCCCGATGTATTGGAATCATCGACCAATGTTTGTAAAACATTGTCTATAACAACTGAGCGATCATGCACGTTATTCGATGCATCTTTACATTGTGTGTTTGTGTCTAAAAAGTATCGGTTTCCGGGCAGGACGGTGGGCGATTTTTTATATACGGGAGAATTCCCGACAATCAATGCATTCGCATAATCCGCAATTAAATATTTACTCCATGTATTCATTTCGAGCGGGGATTTATATAGATCGCCATAATTGACCAAATTCTGAGGAGGTGATTGTGTTGGAGTGTTCTGTGCAGAGATCGGAGCCGTTTTGGTGGAAGGTGTTGATGGCGAAGAATTCATAACCGATTTTACAACATCCATTAAATTTGTAATATTCGGTGTAGTTGTGGCCATGTATTATAAAACAAGATAGTTATATAATAGACATAAAATAAGGGAATCTGTACTATTTAATAGTAGTCATACTTTCCACCAAAGCATTTGAAATGGGTTTCATATAAAAAAATAGCATAAATAATAAAAAGCAGCATATTAGCCAAAAGAGCCCTTGACTCCACTCATCCATATTCTTTAATAAGTTCATGTAAAATGTAATTATATATAAGCACTATATAATTACAACATTATCCCCAGTAAATAATGGATATAATATCGAAATATTTAGAAACAACCTGGGGAAACAAGCAAATACTAAAAGAACAGAACCCATTTGCTCAAAAATGGGAAGAAGAATACGTAAAATGTTTTTGCACGTTATCAAATTTGCATCAATTTGATTGGAAACGATACGTTAAAGACACTCAACCACATCATGAATTTAGGATGAATGATGAAAATGCAGCATATTATGTGTGGAGCGAAAACCGCGAAAATGGGTATATTCAAAATACAAATAATCAATTCAAGGGGTTTGATTGGAATTCGTATTTAAAACATAATCGCGACCTTGGAAGCATGACCGAACAAGAGGCATTTTTGCATTGGATACAATTTGGGCGACATGAACACAGAATCGTCGATGCACGTATGTGTTTAAACAGTCTAAACACCCATTATTCTTTTGTAAAAAAACTATTATGTGCATATTTGTATTATGAACCCGAACCCATATCAGAATTTGATTGGGAGCGATATATATCGAATTACCCAGATTTACATCGTGCTAATATACGTAGTGAAACTCAAGCATATTCGCATTGGGTTCTACATGGTCGTACAGAAGGACGCAATGCATATATTGTAAATTCAAACGAGCACTATACAATATTTCATTGGAAATCATTTGTAGAACATAACCAAACATTAAAAAATAATATTACAAATGAAATATCTGCATATGAATGTTGGCGTAAGTGGAGACCGACCGATAATACAGTGTCGCGCATCAAAATAAAAAGGGGGAGCGCATTGTTTAAAAATGATGAATATAATAATGCGTTTTGTGAATTGTTACATAAAGAATTTGCTATAATCGGTGATTCAAAATTAGATACATTTATAGCAAATTTCATAGAAAAATATGTCGAAACGGAACCATTAGTACATGAATATAATACACACCATGAATTGTGTTCAAAATATAAGATTGATTGCGAAAGGCAGGAGAAGACGATTTTATATTTTGGCGAAATTGAAGAGCAACGTGATACATTGGATTTGATAGTGGCTTTTAAACGAGTCTGCTATTTTGATAAAACATATAAATTAAAAATATGTTTTGGGAAAATTTATCAGCACCCCGATTTTATTGAATTGGTTAAATCACTTCTTATTGGATTTGAAAACAATATTGTTTTTCAATATAATTTAACACACCGAGAATTATGTTATGCGATACAATCATCGGCATTCATCTATAATCAAAGCAAAAATCCAATATTGTGTAAGTTGTTGTCCGAATTTGAAAGCGGCTCGCGATATATGTCGAATTTTAAAGACATGCATACGTCAAATGTACAATTATACAACAAATTTATCGTATTTGTCCCATACTGCGATGTATTTCATGAATTTATAATAGAATGTTTGAGCAGTATTCAAAACCAACACTATACAAATTACGAAGTCATTATTTTGAACGACGGTGGTTCAAATATGCAGCTTATCCAAAAATTTATAGAAGATAAATCCAATTATACTATTGTTGGGTGGGACAAAAATCTTGGTCCTGGATATTCTAAATATAAGATGGTGGAACATGTACAACGATCACATTATGGTAAGAATGATATTATGATTTTTATAGACGGTGACGATTATTTATCAACGGAGCATGCATTTTCGATTATTAATTCTTATTACGTAAAAACAAACTGCTGGGCAACTTGCGGTAATTACACGGGGCGGTGGTCAGATAATTCATACGACGCCGTGATTAAATACATTGAAAACGAGAACCGACGGCAATGCGATGAGTTCATATATCCACCTGTAAGAACGTGTAAAATAGGTCTTATAGATTGCATTGATAAAAACATTTTCAAAATCGGAAATTCTTTTATACAAAAATGTACAGACATGATGTTATTTGTGAATATATTAGAATTGTGTAATAGTGACCAAATACAATATGTACATGAATCTACTTATGTTTATAGAGAACACGATCAGAATACATACAAGATTATCGCATCCTCGGTTAAAACGCATACGATGAATATTATTAAAACATCAACACGTTTAGAACAAAAAACGGACACTATACATTTATTACTTACTGTTTATAACTGCTACAATTTAGCAAAGATGGTAACCATGATTTGCGGACAAACAGTGATCGATCGAATTACACTGCATATACTGCACAACAATGATGATGTATCATTCAATGATTATGTTTCCTGTATGGTAGATAAATATCAAGGTAAGTTGAATATCAAATTACACCAGATTGGAGACAAAGTGACGTATTCTTCCAGCATTATAATCGCTCGTGAAATTCGACGTAAATATTTAGTAGATTATTTAATTATGATTGATTGTGATCAAATATATCATGCAAAATGGTGTGAAAATATATTAAAGAATTCAATCCCATTGTCGGTTACATCGTGGTCTGGAAATCAATTCAAATCATATGATTGTTCCGGCGGCAAATCGGAATTTCATGAAATTCTGGATAAAATGCGATGTTGCGAAACCGGCAATCGCAAATATTGCGGATACATTATATACGTGTCTTTGTTCTTGCATATTTGAATATTTACATATTGGATAATTTTACCAACTCTTCATTGGTAAAATTATGCATAATAGAAGCTGCATATAATATAGTAGATGGATGTATTAATACGGTGGTTCGTCGAACAAAATTCTTTAGACGAGTTGCGCGAGCAATGTCCATTTGTAAATACATACAGTGAAGAATATTTGAGATGTTTTATAAATACATATAATGTTGATGAATTCGATTGGATTCGCTATATACGTGATAATCCGAAATTGCATCTGAAAGACGAATTATCTGCATATAACGTTTGGATGCGCACCGGTAGAACAGGTGCATTTGTAGTAGGTAGCGAATCGATTTTCAATGGATTTCCTTGGTCGGCATACTTGCAAAGCAATCGCGATTTAACTAACGCAAAAAATTCAAGACGAGTTAGCCGCATATGGCCATTGGATGCATTACGGTCGCCGCGAAAATCGCATTGTGGTTCATCGCGATATTATACGTGATAAATTTCTTCATAAAATAATGAAATCTTGTATAACGCAAAACGTTTTAGTTAAGGAATTTGATTGGAGGCGATATTTAGTAGATAATCCGATTCACAAGCGATTAAATATTATGGATGAATTATCCGCATACAACGTATGGATGCGTTCTGGTAAAATCGGAGCATTTGTGTTGGGGACGAATGAACAATATAGAGGATTTCCCTGGTGTAATTATTTTACACGGAATTTCGGACAGGATATTTTTCAGAACGAATTGGAATTTTACGGTCACTGGATTACATATGGCCGAATTGAAAACTATAAATGCTGGGATGTAGAATATAGTGTACTCGAAAAATGCGACATAATGTAATCAACACATATTCTTTCGATTTCACATTCAATGTTTCATGGTATTTCGTCTCTAATGCTTGTTGTAAATATTTCTTCTGTGTATCAATCATAGTATTCCCCACTAGATATACATTTTCCGTAATTCCGATTGCCTTTAAATTATCTACACCACTTTGTTCCGTTACAAAATAATATTTTGTTATATGATCGGTCAAAATGCGATTGACTTCTTCCGGCATTAGCAAATCGCCGCTACGTAGCCCACTTTCCACGTGTGCGATATCAATTCCCAATTCTTTCGCAGCCAAACCAGCAGATAATGTGCTGGTTACATCACCAAACACAATAACTAATTCCGGCCTACCTTTTTCAAATTCGACCCTTAATTTATCTCGAATTTCGCCCAATTGTCCCATGGTTTTCCCACTCGCATGTATCAATTCTTGAATCACGGCATCCTTGTCTGTTAAATACTCGTCGTTATGTATATACAATTTATCATCAAACACGCCGGATTTGGTCTTACTTTCTAAAGACAAATGTATATCCGGTCTGGGAAATTGTAGCTGATTAAAGAAAACGTCGCTCATCTTCGCATCAAAATGTTGTCCGGTATGTACCAGTGTAAGATCAAACTGAGATTTCAATGCTTCATATACAGGAAACGCCTTCATAAAATTAGGACGCGCGCCAATAATCAAATAAACCTTCTTCATAATATAACATATTATAATATTGATAAAAATTTCTGATGTAATATAAATATGGATTTATTTTCCCAATTTTTTAATTCAAATCCTCAAACGTTGAGTGAATTAGAATCAAAAAATCCGTTTAATGAATTATTTAGGGCGAGTTATTTGAAATGTTTCAATAAAGTGCATGAAGTAAAAGAATTTGATTGGAAGCGCTATATACATGAAAACAATCTAAGTACAAATAAGAATGTATATAACGAGGCGGCTTCATACATAAAATGGATACATAATGGTCGAAAAAACGCCTTTGTGTTAAACGGCGACGAGATTTACACTGGATTTCCGTGGAAAGAATATTTGTATTTATATCGAGATTTAAAAAAGTCTAACGTCTGTACTGAAATCGAGTTATATATCCATTGGGTGAATTATGGTCGTTCTGAAAAACGCACACCGTTTATTAAAATGCATTTAAATACCAGCGCGCGCAACGCATTTGTGGAGCAACTCCTGCAATGTTGTGTATTAAAAACCGAAGGAATGCATGAGTTTGACTGGGAACGATATTTAAGCGAATATCCCGACTTGGCTCAAAATATATGCAATGAACAACATGCATACAAACACTGGTCTACGGCGGGAAATGCTGAAAATAGAAATGCGTGGATTTTGGGCACAAATGCATATTATACATTCGGATTTCCATGGCGGTCATATATGAAGCATAACCCGGACTTGCAAAATATTTCGACCGAAATGGAAGCATATGATCATTGGGTTACGTGCGGCCGTAACGAAAATAGAACGGTTTTATTAGAAACCACGATAAACACGAATTTAAATATATTTAATGAAACCCATGAGTATCTGCATGTAAATTTAACAGATGCATTAAATAACTGTAAGAATATGAATTTATTAGAACGAAATGCGACTATGTTAAAAAGTTTGGATCAATCAATGCCGTATAGTAAATTGACCGAATTTGATTTTTCAAAAAAACATATTTTGACCCCAGACATATTGCCTCAAATCTTCGAAAATATTGACTGGTTTTCAGAATTTATAAAACCGTATAAAAATTTGATATTTATTTCTTCTGATTATCCGGGATATGGAGGCGCCGCAACAAATTGTGAAAATCTCGCAACATTTTACGCAAAAAGTCATAATATATGTAGGATATATATTCATGACGACACCGTAATGCATGCGGATAGCGATTCGCATTGTATTCACGTGAATAATAAAAATTTACCAAATGTATTAAATACACTCGAATTCACCCCAGATGCGATAATATTGAAAAATTCAGTAGATATTCATTTAAAACGGATATTCACCTGTCCGGTAATATTTTTAATTCCGGGAATATATAAAGACCAGTTAAATGAAGATTTTTCAGAATTAAATACGCTCGAAAAACAAAACGTGTTTATTAATCCCTCTATATTGCAGCAGATCAGAAGAAGCGATTGTAGTTTTTGCAATAGTGCACACGTTAAATATATATTACAGAACTGGTACAATTTGCATACAATGTTGTATTATAGCACATTTGTAAAACATTATCGCAAGTCTATGCAGGACGATGAGTTATTCGAATATCGAAAATACGATTATGGTCTTATTGTAAGCAACTTCGACCGAAATATCAAAAACATTCAACAATGTATCATGAACATGCCGAAAAATGAGAAAACCGTGCTTATTGGTCGCGGTAGCACTGCATATAAATCATATGGATTCACGATAATTGAATTGCTCAATCATAATACGATGCATACATACTACGCACATATAAAGTATATTGTACAAAACAGTTTTTTCGAATCTTGCAGTAATGTTATGGTCGAAGGACGATTCAATGGCTGTAAAATGCAGGATAGCATAATACAATTAAATCGTGCGGAAACATATCACATCAGAAAAAACGAGTATTATTTGATAGGGCGTATGGATGATTTATATGACCTATCTTGCAATATTTTTGATTTATTCACATATAATAAATACAATAGTTATATAGTTGAGCAGCGGAATTGCAACGCAATAGTATTTTGCATTGTTTGTTCCGAAGACACAGTAATTGATCATGATCAATTATTCGAAAAATCCACGGTTTATAACACGCGCATTGGCGTGAGGCGAACATCTCTTACATTGAATGAGCTCATGCAGTCGTATTATTTATATGGAAAATATAACATCGACATACGGGCTCTGGGGCTGTCTTTATTTTACGATAGTTACATCCATGATAAAGATCGCAAATATAATCGCGAATTATACATATTGATCTGGAGTTATTATTACGGAACAATTTGTGAGACAAATTTTGTTGATTTTCTGAACACAAACCTCGAGCAAGATATATTTCATAATGTAAATGCACTATTAATAAGCAAATTAATACAAGGCTACGGTGGAGTGCAGAAAACAAGTCATCAGCTTTTACAAACGATGGATTTAAAATATAACGTACGTGTTATATCGGCACATGTACAGCGCGGCGCACGATACGATTACCGGAAAAATCAATTGAATATCGAAATACCAATTTGTTTAAATTTGCAAATTGGGCATAGCGGCGGAATAATAAATTTTATTAATACGAATAATTTTGAAATTATTATAAATAACAAACTGAATGAGTTTATAACCTTGCCGATAAATAAAAAACAAATTTTTTTATGTCATAATTCAATGGACCCCGTAAATCTCATTTTGTTGGAGAACCAGAACAACATTGAAAAACTTTTAACTATCAATAATTACCACAAGAAACTATTAATAAGTAAAGGATTTTTACAACCAATCATGTTATATAAAAACTTTTTAGCAGATACACCGGGCACGCGAAATACAAAAACACATTTACATTATAAGATTGCTTACATTGGTCGTCTATCAATCGATAAAAATGTGCAGTCTTTAATCGATGGTGTAAATTTATATAATCAGCATGCTCCTGTGCGTATAACCTTATATATGGTCGGCGACGGAGATATCGTATTGACCAATCTAAATAATAACATTATACTTATGGGAAGATTATGTTTTGATGAAATTATAAAAATATACAGTGAGGTTGATTACGTCATATCCGCTTCATTAACCGAAGGCAAACCATTCGCGATAATCGAAGCATTATCGTATGGGGTTCCTTGTATTCATAGCAATATTAACGGAATATCAGAAATTCTATTTGAAAATATAAATGGGTTTACATTTGAATTACACAATTACAATGCGATAAAATTTGATCTGACGTTTAACAATCTAAATAAACTTCGCGATGGAAATACACATTTGAATCATATAAATATTCAGAATGTTCTGACTACCGCATATAATATAACAATCGATAAATGGAATAAATTATCAGAAAATTGCATAAAATATGGGGCTGATAAGTACAATAAAAACGCATGTATGCAATCAAATTTGGACATGTTTCAACGAACGGAACCACTTATGTGTCGAGAAAAATCGAAATTATTTATAAATTTTAAACCCAACGAGGCCACACCATATGGTGGAGGAAATATATCGGTATTTTATATTATAAAATACGTATGCAGCCGATACAAAGATTTTGATGTGACGTATGAGCTAGAACCGAATATCAAAATGTATCTTATAATTGACCCATTCAAGGATTTTAATAACTCTTTTAAAAAATATGATATACACGATATAGTAGATCATCGAAATTTGCATAATCCAACTGGTAAAATAATAATACGAGTAAATGATTGCGATAAAACCCGAATAATTTCAGACGCGACAAAAACACGAGAATATCAAATAATACACCATTTTCATAATATCGATTATTTTGTATTTAATAGTCAATTTATATGCGACTACTATAATGAACGATTCAAATCGAATGGATTCAATCTCGTGAATAATTATAGTATAATTACAAATGGGTGCGATCAAAAATTGTTTGATAATAAACCAAAGCTTATAACAGATACAGTAAAGATTGTAACACATCATTGGAGTAACAATATGAATAAAGGGTACCAGCTATACTATGATTTATGGAAATATACACAAACGAATACTACAAATATTGAATTTGTGTTTATCGGAAAAAATGTACCATTGATGTTTAAGGCAGTTCCAATAAATGGCCCATTTGTCGGAGCCGAATTATCAGCAGAACTTAACCAATCTCATATTTATATTACTGATTCCGCGTACGATTCCTGCCCCAATCATGTAATTGAGGCAATATCGTGTGGTCTTCCGATATTGTACTCAAACAGAGTCGGCGGGGCAAAAGAATTATGCACAATGAGTCCGCATAAAATTGGTGAAATGTATAACTCATTCGACGAGTTATTGGAAAAAATTCAGCTCATCAAACAAAATTACAATATGTACCGAGAAAACATAGTAAAATCGTCACATCTATTTGAAATAGAACATTCGATTTCAAAATATTACAATGCATTTTTGAAAAATGGTTCAATGTGTAATAATATTGGTGTAATTTTTGATAATAACATTCTCGCGATAAAAAATCACGGCGAATCGTGCTATGTCGTATTGAATGAATATACGCATATAAAATTAGTCAAGGGACATAATTTATTTGCGTTAAATCGAGTTACGTATCCAAATGTTCAGATATTCGGTGATAATTATAGTTACTCCGTATCAGAATTTAATCATAGCGATAAATTAGATAATAACAAAATTAACATCCTATTATGCAGTGATCGCAATTATTACGTCGGTATGTTTGCGGTATTGTATTCGGTAATACATAACACGGAGTTTTTCGATAAGACTCATTTTAATTTTATGATACCCATTGAAAGCACAAACGATTTTGCGAATATGTTATTTGATTTTGAAATAAAAATCGGCAAAGAATTAGACAAAACTATTATATATATAGATTCGCACATATTGCACCCGGTGTTTTTTGAAACAAAATGTTACAATGGTGGTGGGCATCTTTTAAATATGGGGAATCTATCGCGAATGCTAATCGGCGAATTTATGGATTATGAAAAATTACTATACCTTGATTCCGATTCCATTGTCCAAAATGATATTATTGAAAAAATTATGCATTTTGAATTAAAATACGATATGTATGCAGCATGTGCGAATAAAATACATGCAAATAATGAAAAACAAATAGTGATTACAATGAAATCAGTAATCAATTGTACTTATGATTGGAAAACACACATTGGCCACACAATCGACGAGAATGAATATGTATATATGGGCGCCCCCTTTCTAACAAATTGTAAAAAATGGGGTGGTGTATATACGAATATGATCAAACTGATCAAGGCACATAATGAAACACGAAATGGTGTGTATAAACTATTCACGATGTCTATTCAAAATGTGTTATTTTATAATAGAATTGGAGATATCAACGAATTTTTACATGTACTGCAAGACTTGGGCTCTCTTCGAAAAAAATGGGACACGGCAGATTTAATCGAGAAAGACGTGATTGATTGGTCCGGAATATATAAACCTTGGTTTTCGAATGGACTTTATCGAAATTTGTGGCTATATTACGACATCATGAATTTATCAAATAAACATGGTAGCGTAAATTCGGACAAAATTCGGGTTGAGCTGTTTAGACATTAAAGATTGTTCATAAATGCGAATAAATGTCTATTATAATGTTATAATAGACATTTATGGATAATATTATAAATCCGTCCCATCTGATTGCAAGTCCAGCAACACTAAAAAAATTTCAACAATATTTATTCAACATGATGCACAAAAAAAATGTCGCCAAATACAATATTTTATACGTATGTGATGCACAAATATTGCAACAAAAAATGTCCCGAGTACGATTCTGGGCGATTGAAGAATTGGGGAAACGTGAAGATATAAATTTAACCATAACGGGACCGGGATTTTTAAATTTTAATAATAATAAGACATTACAGCAAAATGTACTGGATTTCAATATTAAATTTGATTTAGTCATATGGTACAAACCACTGAATCCGAATTATAATTTTGATAAAACGTCGAAACTACCGTTTAAAACGTGTCTTCGCTATAATGAAATGTGGGATTTAACATGGACGCGAAAGGAAATAGACGAAACACAAACCGATTTGATTATTAGTCATCATAAAAATGATTATTTAAGATATGCCGAATTATATAAAGGCGATCTCCAGCGCGAATTCGCATATATACCTCATTTTGCAGACCCTTGCATATTTAAACCGTTGGATATTGTAAAGGATATCGATATATTAATATCGGGGGTTACAAAGGAAACGCATTATCCATTAAAACATCGTTTATACAATTTAATTATGAATAATAAAAATACCACATTATCGAAATGCAAAATTCATCATCACCAGCATCCGACCTATGTAACTGAGCGGAGTTTTGAAAATGTAAATCAAATCGAATATAACAAAATCATAAATCGGAGCAAATTGTGCATTACATGTAGTTCCAAATATAATTATAGATTGGGTAAATACGTGGAAATACCCATGGCCGGAAGTGTAATTGTGGGAGATTTACCGTTCGAAGATGCACGATTTAAGGATTTTGTAGTAGAAGTGAATAGTAAAATGAGCGATAGTGAAATATTGGGTGCGATCATAAATGCACTCGACAATCAAACCATAATTGATGAAAAGCGAAGGGTTGGAATGAAGTGGGCGGAAAGCTATGTGCCTACTACATATGTAGATAAGTTGATAAAAGCAGCAATCTCCAAAAAAATATATATTATCTCCGATGAAATACGCGATGACCACCCCGAATTCAAAAATCAGAAATGGATATGCGACGTATTAAAGAGGGAGTTTATGGACACGTTCCCATATGAGACTACAAATAATGCGAACCGCGCAGATATTATATGGTATCTTGGACCATGGAATCATAAATATACACCATATGGATTTACTCGAGATAAATGGTTGTCTTATTTGAAAACGAAAAAGGTGGTTTGTACTCAACACCATATAGACGAGGATAAATTATCACAGGGTCAATTAGATGCTCAATTTAAATTCATGCGGGAATATGGTACGCACTTTCACGCGATTTGTGAATCTACGAAGACCGATATGAAACGCTATTTTGAATCGGCCGATATTATGTGTAAAAAATTGTGGGTAAATCCGGAGGTATATTATCATATTCATGATAAGAGTGCTTTGCGCCAGAAATGGGGGTTTACGAATAGCGCATATTTAGTGGGTAGTTTTCAGAAAGATACGGAGGGGGCAACCAATCTGCCGAAATTATCAAAAGGGCCGGATCTATTTGTGAAAATAATAAAAGACATGTATCAAGATAATAAAAATGTCGAGGTGATTTTGACCGGATTGCGCCGAGAATATATCATAAATGAACTGAATACAGCGGGCATTAAATACCAATATTTTAATATGATTTCAATGGAAGACATTAATGAGTTGTATAATTGTTTGGATTTATATGTGGTGTCGTCAAGATGTGAAGGGGGTCCAAGATCAGTATTTGAGGCAGGTTTAACAAAAACTCCAATTATTTCGACACGTGTTGGTATAGCATCTGAATTAATGGACGGTTCGGCCTTGTTCGATTCTGAAAATTGGATTACATATAAGGATGCAGTGCCGGCTACAGATATATTGAATGAAAATGTGACGAAATTGATGTCTCGCGAATATATGGAAGAGTTTAAACGCGAATTATTTTATGATGATAATATTTTTTCGAATGATATAATAAATATGGCGTCGCCTGGAAAAAAAACGGTCTTGATCGGGACGACCGCAATAAATCGATCAATATTGCATAGTGATAATATGCCCGAATGGTATAATTACATTAATCGATTGGATAAAAGTAAATATGATATACGTTGGTTTATAAATATTGATTACATTGAAAAATTGGAAGAAACAGTTTCATCTACGGCTGAAAATTTTCAAAAAATAATAACAGATATACCGCTTACTATTGTTAAAAAAGAACGCCAAGACGGGAATTTTCTACAAGCGTGCAAACGTGTGTCTTCAAATATTGAAAAATATGTTATGGAAAAACAATTGATCATGGATGATGTAATAGTCATTTGGTTAGAAGACGACTGGAAATTAAATCCAGAACATATACCTTTGCAAGAATTAATTGAAAACTATTTATCCAATTTGACTTATATCAATTTAAGTTATATTCGTGCGAACTATATTCATGCGTTAGCACCGTGTGTAATAAATTACAATTTGTGGAGTAAATTACATTTGTCTGCCTGGAAAGAACAACAAGAACATATTGACCCCGAGCATTGTGTAGGACTGTATTACAAGAAAATGTACGGAAAATATGAGCATATGTCCAATATAACGGTAATTAACAAATATAAATCCGCGACTAGTGATTTTTTTAACCAGTCCATGTTTCAATCGGATAAAATCTATTATTGTTACGATGTGGAAGAAGAAGGGTTCATTAAAACAGACAAATATATTCGCAAAGACGATGTACAGAATTTGATTAAAAATAAGATGACCTTTATTCGAATCACTTCTTCGTCGTGTGTTGATGGTGTTAATTACGGAAGAAATTTTATGCTAAACTATAATATTATAAAACAGCGAGTACAAAACGATGCTACAATTGATTTTTATAAGTAACGTAATACGAACGCTGAATACATATAAATGTGTATATACACTTAATACAAACATTGAGTGTATATAAAGATTCCATTGGTCGTTACATAAAAACACGGTTCACTCTAAAAAACGAAAGGCCAAATTTTTATTTTTAAAAAAATTCAGTACCAATTCACACGATTCAACGGGCAAAAAGTTTTTCAGCCATTCACATGCATGAAATACAATATGAAAATATTTTTTATCACTATTATTTAATGGAATTTCGGGAGGCATATAATCACAATAATAGATTTTATTGGTATTTTGTACATCAGTCAAATCATACGGGATATCTTTATGTAAATGTAAAGTAAATCCTTTATCGATAAATGCGTTTATTGCTTGATTACTAATTTTCCAACCAGGTGGTCTAAATATTTTAGAAAATCGCTCATATAGATTTGATTTCATTGCTTCAAATTCCATTAATTCAATTTTTGCAATAGTTTCTTGATACGTTAAATGACTAAATTCGTCATTATTACTTTTTCGCCCATTTGAATGAAAATAACCATGATAACCAAATTGAAAAATGCTTGAAGGTAATGACGATAATATATTGCAAAAATCTTTATAATCGCTTAAATATAGCGGCTCTTTGTTTATTATATTTACAATCGGTATACCAGGTTGCGCAAGTATTTCAACCCTTCCTGAAATTCGTTTATACGCCAATGGAATAAAAAATGTAAATTTTAAATGTGGATATTTTTTTAATAAATGCACGCAATTATTTATGGCATTAATGCCCGAATATTTATGAGGTGAAATATCGTCAATGCTTATACTAATATTTGTGATCATTTATATTATATTTATAGTTTATAAAAATACTGGATGGATTATACATAACTCGTACCGTCATTTATCGTTGTCCACTTATTTAATGAATGGTCCGTATTAAATATTCGGCCTATATCTGAAAATGTCCATGGTTTGATGCAAACATAATTGATTCCATTATTATTCAGAATACTATGTATTGCGCTAATAGACATTTCGGAAAAATCAATGTTGGCTTTTTGGATATCCACCTTCCCGTAGTAAAACGTTTTCAAGTCTTGTGATTTAATTGCATGGTAATTAAATTTCAAATTTTCATTATATTTCTCCTTTCTTGAATAATAGGAATGCGAGAACTCCGCAACATTGATTTTACTCACATTAAAATAAAAAATTATGATGTTAATTGCAGTGTCGTTTCCAATATTTCTATGTATCATTTTATTCCCATTTTGTCTATTAATTCCGGATATCCATCGCCCGACCTGTTTTTCCGGATCGCATGTATCATTCGCAATATTGTTCGAAACAATATCAAAATATTTTTTGAAATAGAGAGCATTCATTATCGGCCCCCCTCTAAAGGACCCCAACGGAGAACTTTGAACACTGTTGAAAGCGTATGGTTGTGAAACGGGAAATTGTAGAATGATCTCAAATAAATCTTTATTAAAATGTGATACATCCCAATCATCTTCAAACCACCATATGAGAGTATTTTCATTAATAATATTTAATTCGTTCGCTTTTCGAACAACATTCTTATGCGCATTTAAAAACCCAGGGGTTTCATTATCAATAATAATGGTATTGACCGTTTTTGGTATGATTTCGTCAAATAAATCAAGGGTTTGTTTTTTTGTAAATGTAGATGCTAATTTAGTGGGACAATCTAAATTGATGATGTGATGTATGGTAAATGATTTCAATGCATCAGTATAAAGTTCGTAAAATTTTCCGATTGATTTTTTATGAAAATCACCTCTTGTAATGGCTGTGGTTAAAATGATAATGTTCATTATATTAGTATATATAATATATTATATTATATACAAATGAATCGTCTAATATTACCGGTTTTTGACTATTATCGCGATATTTGATGATTTTATTACACTATTGCACATTTACGCCAATAAATGAATTATATAAATAGAACGCCAAATGCGTGCGGATTTAAATCTTCAACGGTATAAAACGCCAATTAAATATCATTTTTATCAATAAGATTTAAAGTAAAATATTTTGATATAATATGGAACTCTTTTTTATAATTTAAATTATTATCCGTTTGATATTTTGTATATTGCGTTTCGTAATTTTCAACCTTTTTTATTATAAATAAACATTTATCTAGTTCATTATAATATTCATTATCTTCTATATTATCACAATTAATTATTATTATTAATAAACATTTTATATCATTTTGTTTTTTAATTCTAGTATATTATTGATATATTCTACAATATTTTCACAATTAATTATTTTTGTTATAAAAAATAATGTGGTTGTTTCATTGTATTTATTTATTATATTATTAAATCTTTCACATCTCTTTTTGATTGAGTTATAAATATTACTATCTAATATATTATGATGATGAAACGAACATATTGCATTCCAATTATATAAATTATCATTTAATTTATTATCGTCTAAATAATTTTGATTAAATAATAAATTATTATCATTGTAATTATGTGCCATGTATCCTATATTATTTTCTAATAATTCGTAAAATTTATTGTTAATTTCAGTTGTATTTTTTGGATAAAATAATTCTATGTGTTTTGTATTTTTATTGAATAAAATTATATCATATAAATAATTATCAAAATTATTATTTATTATTTTTAACGATGTTTCAAAATCAATAAATAAATAATCAAACGGACCACTCATTTTTCTTAATTTAAATTTATTCAAAAAATCTGGCGAATAACATCTATAACCTATACTAAATATAAAATTAATAATTGGTTTCATTATAAAGTAGTATAATATAGTTCTACATTTATAATACGCATTGCTATAAAATATAATTTGATGTGCGAATTACGTTACACATTTGAACATTTAAGTTCAACGGTGTATATATAGTGAAAATTATATAAAAATAAATAATTATATTACGTTATTAATGAACCCCGAAGAACTTATTCAAGACAATAATAATCTAGATATAGAAATATGCGAGGAATGTAATGGCGAAATAAATTGTAAAAAAGATAATATATATATTATAACAAAGGAGGAAAAAGACAAATTATGGTGTCTATGTTGTTTTGAAGAACTTTGGAAAGAATATAGCAATAATGGTTGGACAGGTGATGATATCGAATATTATTTAGAATTAGAAAAGGAAGAAAAAGAAACATCGTAATTACTGTAGTTGAAATGAAAAAAGGTGTAAAAACATATTTTTTAATATTTAGTCTCGTTACCTCTGCATTCAGTTATGATCTCCGCGCTTCGCCAAGTTTATTATATTTATATCTAACATTATAAATATATGTCTATTCTTGTTTTGTTTTTACAAACAAAATTGTCGAATGATTACGCCAACATTTTAGCACATATACAAAAGTTAAATTATGATTATTTTATTTATTTAAGAGAATGCAGTAATATGGCCGGGCTCCCATCTGAAAACGTACATTATTACAAAGACCCCTTTTTTAATTTTAATGATATTAAAGCAGTTGTTCAAAAATATAAATATTTATTGTATTTGGATGATAATTGGGAAATAAATGATAATGTCCAACAACATCTATTACAATCGATACAAATACTTGATAATAATACGGAGATTGACCAAGTTATTTTTCAAAATATCAACTGTGATTTTACAGAAAAGAACATTTCCGGTATCCAAGTTCGATTCCCCATAATCGAAAATCGAATATTAGATAATTTTAATATTTTTGATCGTATGACCGCGTTTAATAATATTTTATCTTCTGATAATATTGAAAACCCATATACTCCATCGAATATTATACAATTAAAACATACTGACCACGTAAATAGCAACGGTCCATTTTATAATTTTCGCATATTGCCGAGCTTACTCAGAATATCAAAATTGTTATGGGAAGATAACTTTATTAAAAACGACCATTTTGAATACACATATGCCGAATTGCAAGATAAACATTCTTTCCTCACTTGTTATTTAAATCAACCATCCCAAATGAATGAAAACAATAATATTATTGTAGATAATACCAACGGGAGCAATATAACTATTGTAACCGCCTTTATAAATTTAAACCTTCCACGAAAACACAAACGCGAATCGCAACAATACGATTATATCGACAAAGCAAAAGATACACTGTCTTTACGGCAATGTATGGTAATATATGTTACATCCGATTTAATCGAGACTGTACAGAATTTTCGCACTTCGATCGGATTATCGGATAAAACCCGTATAATTGAGGTAACGCCAGAAACCCATCTTTATTTGTATAATAAAATAGAGGTTATTCGAAACAATGTAACAAAAAACAGATCGCCGTATAATGTAGCCGAATATATACTTGCGGTTAATTCCAGATACGATTTGGTAAAAGACGCAATAAAAAACAACTATTTAAATACAGATTATTTTGCGTGGGTAGATTTTGCAGCCGGACATATTGTAGATATACCACCGAATTTTAAAATTACATATTCGAATATAGATAAGATAAGATTATCTCGGATTGGAAGAATTCGTAAATTACCAAATACATTTGTCTATAATCACAAATGTTGTGGAGGGGGCGTATTTGCCGGACATAAAACAATGATGTTAGAGTTTATAAAACTACACGATATCGAATTTCAAAAACTTATGAATATTGGCTATTGCATAAACGACGATAAGTTATTATTTATGATTTTTGAAAAGTATCCACATCTATTTGATATATATGTATGTGGATATAAGAGTATTTTAACGAGAGTTTAGTGTATAAATATTATACGAATTATAAATACGAATATATATTAATCGCCTGCGGAATAATTTTGTAGAAATTTGATGGTTTTCATTAGCCCGGTTCTCAGTTCAACGAGCGGTTCCCAATTTAAGATTTTTTTGGCCAATTGAATATCTGGATTTCTATTTGTTGGGTCATCTAATGGTAATGGTTTATATACAAAATTCGATTTAGAACCAGTAAGTTCAATCAATATGGAAGCCAATTGTTTTACAGTAATTTCACTAGGATTACCTATATTTATTGGGTAAACGTAATCCGAACCCATTAATTTAATTATGCCGCCAAGTAAGTCGTCGATATATTGAAACGAACGCGTTTGACTCCCATCGCCATATAGTGTAATTGATTCATTATTTAATATTTGACTAATAAAATTTGTAACAACACGACCATCATATTTATCCATATTGGGTCCATATGTATTAAAAATTCGTACGATTCGGGTATGCACATTATAGTGTTTATGATAATCCATAAATAGTGTTTCAGCAATTCGTTTTCCTTCATCATAACAACTACGAATACCAACTGTATTTACATTTCCTCTATAAGTTTCCGGTTGCGGGGATACTTGAGGTTCTCCGTAAATTTCAGAGGTGGACGCTAATAAAATTTTTGCGGATTTTAGTCTTGCAAGTTCAAGTAAATTCATTGTACCGATAAAGCATGTTTTTAATGTATAAATCGGATCTATCTGGTATTTTGGAGGTGAAGCCGGACATGCTAAATGATATATTTCATCGATCTCGTTATCTATATGTAACGGTTCTATTATATTATGGTTGATAAATGTAAAATTATTGTTACCCATAC
>Ga0214919_10003502_pt1 | contig 23651 bp, 22 predicted proteins | sample LL1503_MetaG_FD_177994 | JGI IMG/M metagenome (GOLD analysis project Ga0214919, IMG submission 177994) | Freshwater microbial communities from Lake Lanier, Atlanta, Georgia, United States - LL-1503 | ecosystem: Environmental > Aquatic > Freshwater > Lake | place: USA: Georgia | collected... | reverse complement strand
CGATAGTTAAAGTGACCCCATTATTGGCAGAGTTAAATTGCACAATACCATTATTAGTGATGGCTGGAAGTAAATTATTTGTCAAAGTGATTGTCCGAGCTGTGCTACCACTATTGGTTAAAACTAAGGTAGAATTTGCATTAGCGAAATTGATTGCATTATTTGCTAAAGTGATAGGACCATTTACAGCATCAATGCTTAATGTTTGGGCAGTAGTACTAGTACCTATATTGATGGTCTTAACTGTACCAATAGTATTATTATTTGCAGTAAGAGTAGTGCCAACGTTTAAAGTGCCATTAGTCCCATTAGTTACACTGGAACTAAAAATATAAGGATTCATATTAGTGCCATTAAATCCCAATATTCCTCCTACGCTACCAAAATTAACACCTGCCGTCAGAGTACCAGCAATGTTAGAAGTACCTCCATTCCCAAATGTAAAAGTTGTAGCAGTGACATTACCACCAAATGTCACTATACTATTAACATCTCCATTGATATTTACTGAATTAATAACTCCAACATCACCACTTACCCTAGCATTACCTGCGAAATTTAGATCTCCAAACGCTCCAACAGTGCTACCAACGTTACCATGAATAATATAATGATTGCCTAAATTCATTACCCCATCACGACCTTGAAAATCAACGTTGCCATTAAGACCAACATCTGCATTTAATGTACCATCATCAAAAAAATAAATATTACCAGTAATATTGTCATTGCTAATGATATTGCAGGCACTATTAATATCAAACCTTTCTGTATTTGTTGCTCCTCCTAATCTTACAGTACCCAAACCATTAAAATTTACTTCTGCAAGATTTCTATCAATTCCAATATTACCTAATATTTCTCCTCCCCCTTCAAAGTTCAAAACTCCATTACTATCATCATCGGTAGTATTATATATGCTACCTTGAATTGTCCTACCAGCTGACAAATTTAATGTAGCATTATCCCTAGTGAGATTAATCTTGCGTGCAAAAGCATTGGCTCTTAAAGTTAGTGTCCTACCTATATCGATTTGATCTACAGAACGACCATAATTGCCGACAGTATGATTTAGTACGCCATCAGTTTCAAATATTAATATTCCTCTATTATTGAGATTTGTAATGATTTCACGGTCAATTATTATGGGTTCATTATTATTGGACTTAACTACAAGTTTGGCATTATCTCCATCAAATTGTATCCTACCTAAAGCAGCATAATTATTATGTTCTGCATTGAATCCATGTTGCATAGATTCAGCTCCAGTTCCCGTTAACATTAATGTTTTTCCAGCTTTGATAGTTATTTGTAAAGTACGATCGTCTTCATCGTCACTACTATCACGATCACTTTGATAATGATTAATACTATTATAATCATAAACCCAATCACTACTACTATTAACATTACTATGCTCATTATCGCTATGGTGGCTACGGTTAACTGCAGAACCAATTGATAAATTTTCTTTAACCTCAAGATTACGTCTTTTATTAAGAAGATTAATGGCAGTAATCGCCCTATTCTCTACATTAGCCGTAAGTACAGCACTAATGACTGGTTGATTATTTTGGGGAGCTTGGACAAATAAGTTGGTCTCAGTATTATCATTAGAATTTATAGCAGTCCAACTTTGTGAAGTGTTGCTATCAGTTATAGTCACATCATGGATCATGGAAATACCAGTTGGAGCGATGAGATTAGGAGCTGGTTCTATATTACTCATCATACCAAATGAGCTACTAAAACTAGTTATAATAGAGGCTAGTGAAGCAGTAGTTAATAAATTTTTAAATAACTTGGTTTTACTCATAACTATCTCTCACATTAAATATTATATAAAAAACAATACAAATGGTTCTGTAGTTAAATTTAATAAATTTGTTGTCAAAAATATAGGTGTTATGTTAGCGGTCTAAAGTCAAAAGTAATTTATTCAACAATTCATTAAATATTAACTACAAATGTATAGTGTGATGTCTAGTAACATCACATTGAATCAAATGAATTGAATTAGATAATTGAAATATCTTTAGTGCTAATTGTCTTACTTATTGAAGGTTGTGAGTATAGTTTCAACTGAAATATACATAACAATACCGAAACAATAACAGCTAGTTTATAAGTACTTGCAGACATCAACTTAAGGTAGCACAAATAATTTTCCAATTATGCTAATTTAACCACTTTTATTTCTGTATATGTTACAAACACAAACTCACTATGATCACCTATAGTGTTTGCATTAGTTATCTTTAATACAAATAATCAGTTTTGATGTCTTTAGCTTGAAATTGCCTAATATAGCAATTTTTGGTATCAATCAAATCGTACTTAGTATTAAACTTAGTCGAGATCTCTTAATTAAAGAGTAGCAATTTTTGCAATGTTACGACAAGTCTTTATTTACTAAATTCTCTCAAATAATTCTCCTTGGGGGGTAATTTTGTCACAATATTTTTGCTTATCACTGTTGCCTACAAAGGATTAAAGCACTATAAAACGATTCTTCAGCTAAGTTCGGACATCTATAATGTAAGTTTTTTTGCCCAAGAGATGAGGTATGCTAGAACAAATGCGATGGTATTTATTATTGTTATTATTGGCGTGACTGGTATATCAAGATAGAATGAGATAGTTAATCCTAAAAAATTTGCTAACAAGGCTATTATAGCCGAGTTGATAATCATTTGAGTTGGGGCACTAGAAATAATTCTAGCAGTCATGGTGGGAATAAGTAAAATACTGGTGACTAGGAGCGCACCAACAATTTTAATAGTTGAAAATACTGATAAAGATAGAATTAATAAAAATACTAATTCAATTGTTTTAACTTTTATTCCTTTAATTTGAGCAATATCTCTATTAACTATAATTAAAATAATTTGATTATAAAAATATCCAACAAAGCTAATTACTAATATTAGTATAATTGATAAAGTTAAAACATCTTCTAAAGTTGTAGATAATATATCGCCAAATAACAAATTAGTTATATTAATTTGCAATGGATTCATATAACTCAGTATTAAAGCTGCAGATAACATAAAACTTGATGCTAATATCACAATAGCACCATTACCTGAATGATTTTTTAACATAAATACCAATATTGCAAAAATCATTGCAACGACAAATCCTGCATAAATGATAGGTAAATTGATTATCACACTAATGCTTCCAGCAAGTAAGCTTGCATGCGAAAGCCCATCACCAAAATAAACATATTTTTTCCATAAGCTTATACAGCCAAGAGGAGCAAATATTAGGCTGATTAGAATTATAGTTAATATTATCAAAGTCATTTAAAATTATTTATAGTAGATAAGTTAAAAAATAATATATAATGAAACATGTCCAAGTCATGAATTTTATAGTTAGTAAGATACTATGTCTACAAAATCTTCTATTAATGCGATAGAATTAGAAAAATTTAGTAAAATTTCCAGTCAATGGTGGCAGGAAGGGGGGGAATTTAAGATGCTTCACCAAATCAATCCACTTCGTCTTTCTTACATCATGGATAAAATGAAAAATCATTTTAATCCAAACAATAAGATGGCAATAAATATTTTAGATGTTGGATGCGGTGGAGGATTAGTGACCTCTGGAATATGTAAATTAAATACCATGCCTACGAATGAATATAACATCACAGGAATAGATGCAATTCAAGACAATATAGATGTGGCAATTAAACATGCTGAAGAGCAAAATTTGAATATTAAATACTCTAAATCGACTATTGAAGAATTAGTGCTTTCAGATAATAAACAATATGACGTGGTTTTATGCTTAGAAGTGCTAGAACATATAGATAATCTTGATGATTTTGTCAAAAATCTTGCTAATATTACCAAACCCAATGGTATAATTATCATTTCAACAATTAATCGTACGATAAAATCATATATGCTAGCTATCCTAATGGCAGAATATGTCTTGGGCTGGGTACCACAAAAAACCCATGACTATAGTAAATTTTTGCAACCATCTGAAATTTACTCAAGGTTTAGCAAAAATAATGTACTCTTAAAAGAACTAAAAGGCTTAACTTACAATATTATCACTAGAACTTGGCAATTGAGTCGTGATATAGATGTAAATTATTTTGCTTATTTAACTAAAAAAATTTAATAAATATTATGACTGTCATCACTAGATTTGCACCTTCTCCTACTGGCTTGTTACATATTGGTTCGGCAAGAACAGCCTTATTTAATTATTTATTTGCCAAACATCATCAAGGCAAATTTTTACTTCGCATTGAAGATACTGATCAAATAAGATCAACATCAGAAGCCGTGGATGCCATATTTTCTGGTTTAACATGGCTTGGTTTAAATTGGGATGATCATAATCAAGTCATCTTCCAGTCTAAGCGGAATGATCTATACCAAGAAGCAGCCCTAACATTATTAGCCACAGGGCAAGCTTATTATTGCTTTACTTCCCAAGAGGAAATTATTAAGCAAAGGGACGAAGCAATAGCTAATAAACAACATTTTATCTTTAACAGCCCTTGGCGTGATGCTGATCCTATCAACTACCCTACAGATATTAAACCAGTTATTCGCCTTAAAGCTCCACGGCAGGGTAGCACCATCATTCATGATACATTGCAAGGGGACGTGGTCATAAAAAATGATCATCTTGATGATATGGTATTATTACGTGGTGATGGTACTGCAACCTATATGCTAGCTGTGGTGGTAGATGACCACGATATGCGAGTGACTAATATCATCAGGGGAGATGATCATTTGACCAATGCTGCTCGCCAAATTTTACTATATCAGGCTTTTGGCTGGTCTGTCCCAATTATGACTCATATACCATTAATACATGGTACGGATGGTGCTAAATTATCCAAAAGGCATGGCGCCCTTGGCGTGCAGGAATATCAAAAAATGGGGTACTTACCAGAAGCATTATGTAACTATTTATTAAGATTAGGTTGGGGGCATAAAGATGAGGAGATTATTTCACGCCAGCAAGCGATAGAATGGTTTGATCTTGAAGGGCTTAGTAAAGCACCTGCTCGTCTTGATTTTGCTAAAATAGACAATTTAAACGCCCATTATCTCCGCCAAATGGATGATGCAGAACTAGTAGAAATTCTAGCTAATAATTCTGAAAATAATCAGGAAAACATCAATAAACATCGTGAAACTCTTATAAAAGCTATGGCTAGTTTAAAGGTCAGGTGCAAAAATCTTAGAGAGTTAGAGGAACTTAGCAAAATTTACTGGGATGATTATATTAATTACTCGGCAGAAGCTGAAGAGGTAATAAAAAATTGTGATATAAAATTGATTACACAAATTATCAGCGAATTGGCAAACTTACAAAATTTTGATCAAGATGCTATTCAAATACAATTTAAAGAAATAGCCTCTAGCCACAATATCAAGCTTGGGGAATTGATGAAACCAGTTAGGGCGTTGATTACTGGCGTGAATGCATCTCCTAGTCTTTTTGAAATTATGGCAATAATTGGTAAAGAAGATACTCTTAAAAGATTGCAACGCTTTAAAATATTTTGCTCAACATTTCCGTAACAATATAAAAGATAAGGTCGCTCATGTCTCTAGGGGAAATATTGGTAATTTTGCTGATTGCAATGTTAATCACCAAACCAGAAGATATTCCAATTATTATAAAAAAAATTCAAGAATTAAAATTATATTGTACTAATTTCAAAAATCAAGCATTGCATTATATTACCAATGATTTAGAAATTAACGCTGATATTTTAGCAAGCAATCCTGAACAATTAAATTTTTATTTAGAAAAAATCATTAATCTTCAAGGATATTATGATGGTAATTACTCTCTCCAAGAGCTTAAAATGACATATGATGAGCTAATAAAGCAGAAAATTACTGACTCTATTAAGAATTAGCCTAATTAAAAAGGACAGAAATATTTCTTAACGTTAAGCTGGTATAAAAAGTAATTTGGGCTATATAAATTGCAATCGATAAAAAGTTCAGCTAAAGAATACAATAATATTATAGTAAAAAATAATAGTTTTAGTTTTAATAAACTAAATTAGTTGTTTGATAGTAAAATATTTTGTAACATTAATTATAGATAATAAGTAACAAAATGGAGCAGTAAAGATGAGTAAGGAAAAGGACGAGAGTGTAGAACAGTTTAATCAGGTGATAAATGAAGTTTTTGCAAACTCAGATATTGAGCAGAATGCTTTAAAATTATTTACAATAATTGGTAAAGCCTTAGATGATGAGGAGAAGGATCAAAATAGCAAAAAACTATTATTACAGAGCTTTGCCACATCAATTAAAGAAGAGGTAAGTAGATCAAACGTAGAAAATGAACTCTCCCAAGACATAAAAAATGCAAGATATAAGGTCTTTGCAGAATTAGCTAATATTGTAAATAATGATTTACCTGAGGAATTTAAGAAAAAGAGTGTCCAGCAGTATAATAATTTGCAGGAGTATAAAGAATCTATCAAAGAATTTGGTGCAATGCTTACCCCCATCCTAGAGCTTAAGAAAGAAAAGGTGGTGGAACAGGTGGAGATGTCTACGGATAGTGTGTCTTTCGTTAATTCTAGTAATAATGAACAAATAACACAACAACAAAATACCCTTATTGCTCCTGAGGATTTGGATATTGATCCAATCACTAAGGCGATTAGAGAGCAGATCTTGACCAAGCAGAGGGAATTAATTGCTAAGCATTTAAAAGAAGATATTAGTGATCCTGAAAAATTTCGTGCTTATTTTGCAAATGAAGCCAATCAAGAGAAAATCAACGAAGCATTTAAAAATGCAGAACTTAAAAAAGCTTTAGAAGATGTTGAAATTGCTGGTTATAAAAATGTTCATGAGACGTTTAAGGATAGATTCTCTACCATGACATGGCAAGATGGCACAAAAGCAGAGAATGAGACTAACATCCGGAAACAGATAGTTAAAAATCCTGAGGGTGAAGAAATTGCCACATTAACTGAAACCACTCACAAATTATCTCCTGCTTTCACAGTGACAAGAAGCGATGGTGCTACAGAAGAAATAAAGAATTATCGAACAATAAATTTTCCGATAAAACTTGACGATGGAAAAGGTCCGATGCACTTATCATTATCTGCTAAGGATAAAAATGGCAATAATATTGCGGCAAGCAAGGCGGTATATTTTACTGCCCATTATGATGAAAATGGCAAGCTGAGCGAGGTTAGCTCGCCCTCACCGCTAAAATTTCATGGTGATGGAGATGATGGCGTTGGCTATATAGAACATCAGGGACAGATTTATACATTGCCAGTAACACGGGCAAAATATCAAGAAATGATGAAAGAAGTAGCACAAAATAAGGGTCAAGGTTCGGATATTTCACTAAAATCAGAGCTAGCTGTGGATACTATCAGTGTTGAGAAAGACAAGCAAGGATCAACAGTAGAAATACCAAAAAAACCAGAAATTATCACCACAGGACAGGACACAACAGTATCAATAAGTCCTAGCAATGAAAATCCAGTTGTTAACAATAAGGTGAAAGATAACAATCAAAATAATTTAAGTGGGGAAAATAACACCAAAGAATTTGAGATGTATACAGTGGATGCGAATGGTAAGAAAATAACTGATGATATTAAGATTGGTAAGGATAAAAATCTACTAGAAGAAATCATAGTTAAGATCAATGAAGTATCTAGTTCTGATATAAAAAACATAGATCATGTCATAACGCTCAACAACACAGCCGCTATCGAAGCACAAGTCTGCTCTATTATAAGTACCCTGCAAGAATCAAAAACTTCCCTTATCAAACCCCTTAAAAAATCAGATGAAGAAATCGAGAAAATAGCAAAAGATTTGCACGATACCTTATTAAAAGATAAAGATACTAAGGAACAAAAAAACACTCTCCAAACTAAGCTGTCAGATAAAAGTTTGACAGCTGACGAACAAATTAAGATGTTAAAGGCTTTAGTGACCTTTCAATCAGATAATAGGTTACCTGAAAATTCCGACAAAAAACTAGCTACAATAGAAGTAGGAACCACGAAAAGACACGACAACGAAGAAGTAGCAAAGTTCCAAACTGAAAAAGTAGCTACTGGAACGATTGGTAATGTAAAATTGAACATATTAATACATGAGAAGATTATCGAAATAGAAAAAGAACGCTCAGCTTCACAAAAGGTCAAGATGAAAAGTCAGATTAGGTGTATCTGAAATCTAAAACTACTTGCCACTAGATCGCTACCATTCCCAAGTTGAGAGCATTTCACCCTTCGCTTGGGGCTTTCTTTGGAAAATTTTACACTAGTTTTACCAAATCATATACCTAAAAGATGCCAAATTTTATCAATTTTATCGATTATTTCCTGAGTCATTTCTATTTTTTGCCCCCAAACTCTATTAGTTTCTGGTGATATTTTATTAGTGGCATCTATTCCCATTTTACTACCTAATCCAGACATAGGAGAAGCAAAATCTAGGTAATCTATCGGTGCATTCTCAATAAAAGTACTATCCCTTGTAGGGTCGCTTCTAGTTGAAATCGCCCATACTACCTCTTTCCAATCACGGATATTAATATCATCATCCACTACTATAATAAATTTTGTATACATAAATTGTCTTAAAAATGACCAAATTCCCATCATTACTCTTTTCGCATGACCCGGATAAGCCTTACGAATCGATATAATAGCGACTCGGTATGAACAACCTTCTGGTGGCAACCAAAAATCAACAATTTCTGGAAATTGTTGTTGGAGTAGGGGAATAAATATTTCATTCAATGCTTCACCAAGGACAGAAGGCTCGTCTGGAGGCTTCCCAGTATAAGTGCTTAAATATATAGGTTGCTTTTTCATTGTGATAGTTTTCACGTTGAAAACTGGAAAATACTCCACATCGTTATAGTAACCAGTATGATCACCAAACGGCCCTTCTGGTAGATATTCATCAAAACTCACATATCCTTCAATGATAATTTCACTATGTGCTGGCACCTTCATGTCAATACTGACACAATTGACCAATTCAATTGATTTACCTCTTAATAGTCCAGCAAAATTATATTCTGATATATTATCTGGTATAGGCATAACAGCAGCCATAGTCACCGCTGGACTAGCACCAATGACCACCGCAGCTGGGAAAGGTTCAGGTCTGTTGCTCCCTTGCCAGCGCTGATGTTGCTGAGCCCCTCCTCGCATCTTAAGCCAGCGCATAATCAATTTGTTACGCCCTACTACTTGCATACGGTACACGCCAAGATTGTAATTATCTATTTTCTCCTTATTAGGTCCTTTAGTAACGATTATTGACCAAGTAAGTAGAGGGGAAACGTCCAAAGGCCAACATGTTTGTATTGGTAATATATTAATATCTGGATCATGGATTATAATTTCTTGGCAAGGAGCTTTCGATACCATTTTAAGAGACATAGCCAATATTCTTTTTGCCAATGGTAGCATTGTGAAGGCTTCTTTAAAAGAGGCTGGTAATTCTGGGGATTTAAGAAAAGCTAATAATTCACCAAATTTTCTTAATTCCTGTTTATCACCTAAACCAAGCCCCAAAGCAATCCTATCGATACTAGCATATAAATTAGTTAAAACTGGTATCTCAGATCTAGTACCACAATTTTTAATAACATTTTCAAATAAAAGTGCTGTTCCCCCTTGTCTCAAAACTCTTTTACTTATTTCTGTTATTTCAAGGTTAGATGATACAGGATAGGTAATACGTTGCATTAAACCCTTAGCTTCTAATGCTTTAATAAATTGTGGTAAATCTTGGAAACTCATATAGTTTTACGAAAATATAAATATATACTGACAATAATAACAATAATAGCGTTAGCATAACAAGCAAAAATAAAATTTAAGTCTTTAGAGGCAAGATTTTGTAACGAAAAATGCAAATATGTGATAATTACCGCGGAAACTGTAGTAATTAAAATCTGTTTTAAACTAGATTTTTTATCATAAGGTTGGCGTAAAAAAATAGCTAATGTCAAAAATACCAAAATAAAATTATATAATGGCCAAATTAATCTTTGATGTCCTTCAGCAATTAATTTAGTTCTTTTTTGCTTTGATAATTGATCATCTGGTCTTAATAATTCATCAATATAATATTCATTGATTTCTCGATTATATTTTTGTTGTTCTAATTTGCTATTATTATCTACTTCGATAGTTAAAGAACCGAATGATAAATATGTTAAATTACCATTATGATCATGTGTTTGTCTAACCCCCTCTTTTAGTTGAAAAACAAAACTATTATTATATATCTTACAAGATCCAAATTGAGCGAATAAAATTGCTTGATCATCAGGCTTACGATTATCAAAAAGTACTAGACCTTTCATAACTCCATTAGGTAATCGCTGATTAAAATAAATTGTTATATTTTTAGAGATTACATTCAATATTTTTGCATCTAATACATCAGATGCGTAATTATTCTTCAAAAAATTAAGATCTGATTTAAGCTTCGCATATGATAAGGGTAATAAAGTACTTGAAATATAATAAGAAAACATAGTAACTAGCAATGCCACGAACAAAGCTGGGTTAGCAATTTGTATGTTATTTAAACCCAAATTTTGTAGGATAATTATTTGACGCCTTTGACTCAAATAATTATAAGTATAAATGACGGAAATCATCGTTGCAAAAGGTAGCAACATAAAGAGTAAAGATGGAAGAACCCAAATAACTAAATTTAAAAAATGTACAACATTTATTCCTTTATCAATTAGATATAAAAGTTTTAATATCTGAGTAATCCATACAAAACTAGTTATCGAAAAAATGACTATAATTAGTGAGGGTAAGATGTTCTTTACTATATAGCGCTGGTATATTAACATAATGCAATTAATTTATCACTTATTGCTGAATAGGAATATATCATAATTGTTAAAATAATACCATGCTAAAAATTTTATTATAAGAGATAGATTTATTTATAAGTAACTTTAACATAATCTTAGATATTCTAACACAAATATACTTGCAATAATCTCTTAAAGACATTATAGTAGTTAAACTAGCGATGTGGCTTTGGTATGCCTAATTTTCGCTACAAATTATTGTAAATACCAAACATAAGGAAAAATTATGCCTAAATTAAAAACAAAATCAGCTGTAAAAAAACGCTTTAAGCTTACTGCTACTGGTAAAGTTGTGGCAACACAAGCAGGTAAAAAGCATTTCATGAGACGCCGAACAAAATCTCAACTTCGAAACCTTAGAGGAACAACAATTATTTGTGGACAAGAAGCAAGTAATTTAAAAAAGTTCTTCCTTCCGTATGGAATTTAATAATTTAAAAGGAGATAAGTGAGATATGTCGCGCGTAAAATCAGGAAAAGTTTCAAAAAATCGTCATAAAAAAATCCTCAAACTTGCTAAAGGTTATAGAGGAAGGTCAAATAATTGCTTCCGAGTTGCAATTGAAAAAGTTGAAAAGGCTTTACAATATGCTTACAGGGATCGTAGAAATCGTAAGCGTGATTTTAGAGGTCTTTGGATTCAAAGGATCAATGCTGCAGTACGTATACATGATTTAGTTTATTCACAGTTTATGGGTGGACTCAAAAAAGCTTGTATAGATATTGACCGTAAAGTTCTAGCTGAACTAGCGGTAAATAATCCTGAAGGATTTGCCGATATTGTGACGCAAGTTAAAGCTCAATTACAATAAGCTATAGATTTCATTACTTTACATGACAACTCTTAAATAGAACTATATTAGCTCTATTTAAGAGTTATTTTGTATCACATCCTATGCCAATCAGTTTGTAACCTTAATTTTGTCAAAGAATATTATTTACATTGAATATTTTTTGAGCATCGCTTTTACCTAAACTAATGATATACGCAATAGCATTCCTGCACTTATGACCTTCCACACCCTATGAAATTCAAAATCTTATCATGTTTTCGTTCTCTTGGTTGAGGCTCCTACGATTGCTACTGTTGTACTTGTTGCATCCGTTTTTTATCTTCTTCTGTAATTTGTGTTTTAATAAGATTGATTTCATGAAATAGATTATTTAATTTTGGAGATTTTTCCTCAGTATCGCTATAGCTAAATAAAATTCTCAGCAGGTATTAGTATAGCTATTTCAGTGGCTAAAGGGAGAGTCTTAGCCATTAAGTTTGAAGCAATATCATCATCTATGGTTAAAACCATACCATTATATTTTTTAGGTATACGTACATTTTTGTAAATCGTATCACCAATATTATTATTTAATTTCTCTCCTAATTTTTCAAATTTACTATATCCAGATGGGCTAGCAACGGAGGAGTTACCTAACTTGGAATGCTTTGGATGATAGGCCGCCGGACTTTCTACACCAAAAAGCATTGCTGGAACAGATCCGTTAGGATTGGAATTCATATACATATAAACGTGACCATGTCCACCATCGGATCTTATTGCTTTTTGTCCATTTTGAACTTGTTGTCCAATAGCCAAATCCACTCCCCAATGATTAGCCTTATCAGATATATAAGATTTTATGAATACCCCTCCCCCCTCTTTTACGGACTTTATTTCATTAATTAGCTTCAAAGGCTTCTGTACGATTCCAAGATTGCGAAATTTTTGAAACATTACGATCGCCAGAGCTTAACCAATTAATAAAATCTTTATTAATTTTTGGATCTCTAGGTAATTCTACAAACACCCTACTACCAGAATTTAGATATGAACATATAGGTAATTTATTATCTGAAGCATGAGTCCAACCAAACTTATCATGGATTATTAGATCACCTCCTACCAACATAAGAAGCATTCGTTTGTATAATTCAATTGTCCCTTTTTCCTGCAGTAACGCCTTGCGATCCTCAGGTGTATTTTTTTGTAATAATAACGAAGATACTTTATCTCCCCTATTAAGATATTCTACTATAGTATTTGCTCCATCCTGTATTTCATTAGCAAAACTTTTATTTTGAAGTTCTTCTATAGGATCTAGTGTTCGTTGCATCTTACTCATAGTTTCACCATTTTATTAGTTATACTTTTAATTGTGTCAGATAATTTATCTTTTTGCAAATAAAAGAGGGGAAACTAAAAGCATAGAAATTGCTCAAAAAAACTTAATTTCGCTACTAGAATCAAACAATGATGACTTCCATGAATATATCTAATTAAGAAATATTTTTAGACATCTATATATTATTTACATTTTATTCATTGGCGTCACGCCTATAACATCAAAACCAACCTTTATAATCTTTTGCATAGCTTGAGCTAAGGCAAGACGAGCAGCGGTTAGTTCTATATTATTCTCAATTAAAAAGCGATAATCATTATTTTCTTTGCCGAAATTCCATAAAGCATGAAATTTTGAAGCTAAATTAATTAGGTAAAAAGCAATTCTGTGTGGTTCAAAATATTTTGCGGAAGCTTCTAAAATTTTTGGCCATGATACAAGAAGTTTAATTATTTCTATTTCTTCTTCAGTGGAAAGTAGAGATAAATTATATGTATTTTCTGAAAATTTAATATACGCTTTTGGAATAGATTCTTTAGCCTTAGCAATTATGGATATTGTTCTAACGTGAGCATATTGGACATAAAATATAGGATTATCTTTTGATTGTTTTTTAACTTCTGATAAATCAAAATCAAGAGGAATATCATTTTTACGAGTCAACATTATAAATCTTATTATATCCTTACCTATTTCATTTGTCACATCTCGCACGCTGGTAAAATTACCACTACGTTTTGACATTTTTATCGCTTCACCATTTTGTACAAAATTTACTAATTGGCAAATTTTTACATCTGTTGTAACTTTTCTTTCTCCTAAAGCCTTAACGATTGCTTCAATTCTTTTGACATAACCAGCATGATCTGCTCCTAAAACATAAATTAAATGTTCCGCTCCTCGATCTATCTTATCCTTAGCATATGCTAGATCAGAGGCAAAATAAGACCAGCTACCATCAGATCTTTCTATTGATCTATCTTGGTCATCACCAAAATCAGTTGATTTAAATAATCTCTGAGTTCGTGGATTCCAAGATTTATCAACTTTTCCTTTTGGAGGGGGTAACTTTCCCTCATATATCGCCCCAGTCTTAGTGAGCAATTCTACAACTTCATTAACCTTACCACTATCATGCAGTGACTTTTCCGAAAAAAATACTTCATGTTCAATATCTAAATCTTCCAAATCTTCTTTGATTAGTTTTAGCATTTCTTCTACTGAAAAATTTTTTACTATCTCATGACGTTCTGAATCACTCATAGCTAATAATTTATCACCAAAATTTTCTGCTAATTTTTGACCTAATTCAATTAAATACTCCCCTGGATATAGACCTTCTGGTATTACAATCTCTTCACCTGTTAATGCTTGTTTATACCGCAACATTACTGTATTTGCCAAATCATCTATTTGAGCACCTGCATCATTCACATAATATTCCTTAGTAACAATATAACCAGTTCTTTCTAAAACCCTAGCTAAAGCATCACCGTATACAGCACACCGAGCATGTCCAATGTGCATAGGACCCGTTGGGTTTGCAGAGACATATTCAATATTAACCCTTTGTTGATTACCAATATTTATTTTGAAAAAATCCTCTTTATCAAGTAATATATCCTTGATACAATCGTGCCAAGCATCGGCTTTAATAGTAAAATTGATAAATCCTGGACATGCAACCTCTATAGAGGCAATATAAGGTAAGGGAGCTAATATTTCTCTAAGCTTTATAGCAACTTCTTTAGGGTTATTATTTTGTTTTGAAGCAATAATCATTGCTATATTGCTTGAAAGGTCACCATTTAAGTTATCTTTAGGAATTTCTACAGTTGCCGATTTTAATAATTTTTCGTCATTATATATCTGCCCTGCTGCAATTATTATATCATCTCGTAATTTATTAAATATACTCATAAATCAAACATTATTAAAATTAAAGGAAAAAATATCTTGATATTTTTGGATAGCAAAACGGTCAGTCATACCAGCAATATAATCTGATATTACGCCAGCTTTAGAGTGTATATCCTGTGGTATGATTAACTCCTTCCAACTGAATGGTAATAAATCAATATTGTCCATATATACGTAAAACAGCTCTTTGATGATTTTTTGACATCGTAAGGTAACAACAATAAGCTCATTGTGCGTATATACTTTATTATACAAAAATTTTCTGATTGCAATTATACGCTCTTTCATATTATCTGTAAAATCAATAATTTGATAATCAAGGTTACGTATATCATCTGTTGTAACTATTTTTTGTTTTTGCAAATTACTATTAGTTTGCAAAAGCACATCAGTAATTAAATCGCTAATCAATCTACGTACAATTTCATAAATAAGCCTAGAAGTCGTTATATCTTTAAATTTCGATCTTATCTCAAAAACATATTTATCTATAAATTCCATTTCTGCTAAATTATTAAAATCAATAATTTTAGCACCAATACTATCTTCTAAATCATGAGAAATATAACTAATATCGTCTGCCAATGAAGCAATTTGTGCTTCAGCGGAAGCATAACCATGCAACTCTAAATTATTTTGCAAATTATACTCAATAATATACTGAGGTATATTATTTAGCATAGGTCCATTATGTTTAGCAATTCCCTCTAATACTTCCCATGTCAAATTTAGCCCATCAAATGACGCATAACGCTTTTCTATTTTAGTAAGAATTTTTATTGAATGCGCGTTATGAGAGAAACCACCATAATTTTTCATGCACTCATTTAAAACTACTTCACCTGCATGACCAAAAGGAGTGTGACCCAAATCATGAGCAAGGGCAATACTTTCGGCTAAATCAGTTGATAATCCCAGAGTGCCAGCAATGGAGCGAGCAACAGTCGAGACTTCTATTGAGTGGGTCAGACGATTTCGATGGTGATCACCTTCAGGGTTAATAAATACTTGGGTTTTATGCTGTAAACGTCTAAAAGCCTTTGAGTGGATTATACGATGACGGTCACGTTCAAATTCATTTCTGTAATATATTATAGAATTTTCATTAAACAATCTCCCTCTACTTTTTATTGGATCGCACGCATATGAAGCAAGCATCATAATTCACCCCCTAGGCTATGTTTGTATTTGAAAAAACGACTTTCAAATGAGACTATATCACTATAGAATCAGATGCAAAGCTTTTCAAGGATTTTAAATGAAGTACTTGCAAAATTAGTTTTTTACAATTATTTTAAAATCATTCATAATTTTTATCACCATAGTATCATGTCAATTATAGTCACGGATAATGCGTTTAAAAGAGTAGCTGAATTGATAGTGCTAGAAAACGCACCTTCCGCCTTGAGAATAACTGTTGATGGAGGAGGATGCTCTGGTTTTATTTATAATTATACATTCATTTCTCTAAGTGATGTTGAATCTGATGATTACATTGTCGAGAAAGATGGTACGAAAATTATCTTTGATTCCATATCCAAACAATTTATGTTAGGTTGCATCGTAGATTTTGTTGAAGAATTAGGTAGCTCTTATTTTGCAATAAAAAATCCGAATGCGAAAACTAAATGCGGTTGTGGCAACTCATTCTCCGTATAGCCCTTCACACTAGGTGAGGACGTCAGGCTACAACATACTTTAACATCAAAAAACATTGGATGTATGAAGGTTGTAGCGGAAAATATCTTTTCTTTTTTTATCTATCCACAATATTTGGCGTTGATGTACTCTTCAGAGGAAAGACATTTTAAACTATGCAGAATTACGATTCTGCATAGATGAAGGTACAGATATTCATGTTGACGTCCTCACCTAGCTAAAGCAAGATGATTCCTAGCTATCTTGCGATACTAGAATTCCTAGGCTAGACAACTAATGTTGTCCATATCTCCTAGAGCGACCCGTCCAGCCGCTAAAATATTAATAGCCGCATTCGTATCAGCGTGTATTTCATACCCACAAGTAGTACAAGCATATTTTTGACCAACTCGGCTATTTTTATCTATTACTCCGCAAGCACTACACTTCCTAGATCTGTTAACTGGGTTTACAGTTAAAAATACACCGCCAGAATATTCCTGCTTGTATTTTAACATATTTCGAAAATCACCCCAGCCATTAGCTAATATTTCTCTATTAAGTCCTGATTTAGCTTTAACATTTACTCCAGGATTTTCTTTTGTTCCTTTGGCGGATTTACTCATATTTAAGATTTTCAAGTTTTCAACAACAATCAATTCGTGGTTTTTGCTTAAGGTTGTTGAAGTCTTTTGTAAAAAATCTTTTCTTATATTTGCTATTTTACTCTCTATTTTTTTCAAAACTAGAATAGCTTTTTTTCTATTATTGCCTCCTTTTTTCTTTCTACTAACAGCTCTTGCTAGCCTTTTTTTAATAGTCAACAGATTGTTTATTGATTCATCAGGTTTTTTGATTATCTCTCCTTTTGCTAAAGCTCCAAAATTTGTAACTCCTAAATCAATACCAATTTCACCGTCTATACGTTTTTCAATAGTTTTTTCTTGTTCCGTATAAAAAGAAGCAAACCAGTTACCCAATCCATCTGACGTTACTGTTACATTTTTGATTACTCCTTCAATATTACGAGTTTTAAAGAATTTAACCCATCTTAGTTTAGGTAACCATACCTTGTTACCTTCGATTTTAAAATGTTGGGGAAAATGGATACTATCACACTCCCCTTTCTTTTTGAATCTTGGAAAACCACTTTTTTTAGTAAAAGCGTTAAAGAAGGCTTTATGTAAATCCATCAATAGTATTTCTAAGGATTTAGCAGGACATTCTTTTAAAAAGCTTAATTCGTCGCTCTTCTTCCATATAGGAACTAAAGCTTTTTTTGCAATATCATAATTAGTGGGGAAATATTTCTTGTATAGACATTGTTTTAATTTCTTAGCTTCACATTCATCCATTGCTTGACCGCCAAGCTTGACGAATTGTTGATGAATATATTCGCAATTAGCGTTTTATAAGGCCAAAGATTTATTCCATACAAGACGAACACAACCAGCTACTTTAGAGAAAAATACTTTTTCTCTAGCATTAATTTTTATTTTAAATTTATATGCTTTTCTAATTATCATACATATACCTTACTAAATATAAAAACTACACATATTATTTTTTTTAAAAATTAATAGATCTTTTATCTACAGCTAAGGCAGCTTCTTTGATTGCTTCACTTAAAGTAGGATGGGCATGACAAGTTCTAGCTATATCTTCCGCAGAGGCTCCAAATTCCATAAAGGCTACTAGTTCTCCAATCATAATTCCAGCATTTGGAGATATAATATGAGCCCCTAGCACTTTATCGGTAAGACTATCAGCTAATATTTTCACCATTCCGTCAGTACTGCTCATGGTTCTTGCACGACTATTAGCTAGAAGTGGAAATTTACCAACTTTATAACTAATACTACTTTCTTTTAATTGTTCCTCAGTTAAACCAACTGAAGCAACTTCTGGAGAGGTATATATTACACTTGGAATAAGATTATAGTTCACATGCCCAGCTTTGCCAGCCATAATTTCAACAGCAGCAACTGCTTCTTCTTCAGCTTTATGAGCAAGCATTTGACCAATAATAACATCACCTACTGCATAAATATTATGAACTATTGTCTGAAATTGATCGTTGACCACTATTCTATTGTGCTTGTCTAGTTGAATTCCTAATTTATCTAGCCCTAAATTTGCTGTATGAGCTTTTCTGCCCACTGCTAATAAAACTATATCGGCTGTAATTTGCTCTGTTGAAGAATTTCCTATTGTTTCTATGGTTAAGGTAACTTTCCCATCTTTTTTTTCAGCTGATAGAACTTTAGTGTTGAGTAATAATTCAATTGATTGTTTTTGTAATATTTTAGTAAAGTGATTAGCAATTTCTTTATCTAAAGCTGGAACGATGCTATTTGCATATTCTATCACTTTCACTTTTGCACCAAGTCTATTCCATACTGACCCAAGTTCCAAACCTATATAACCGCCACCAATTACTATCATATTTTTTGGTACTTTTGAAAGGTTTAATGCACCTGTTGATGATACTATATATTCTTCATCAACAACAATATTAGATATTTCAACAACATCAGAACCAGTAGCAATTAAAATATTCTTAGCGAAAATTTGTTCTACTGATTCACCATTATCAATTTCTATCGTATTAGCGGTAATAAAACTAGCACTCCCTTGAAATTTAGTAATTTTATTTTTTACAAACAAACTATCTATACCCTTGCACAAATCTGATACTATTTGATTTTTTTTAGCCATCATCCTTTGCAAGTCAAGTTTAGTATCGGTTATAATACCAATATCAGCATAATGAGTTGATATTTCACTAAATTTTTCCGAAAAATTGAGCAAGGCTTTTGAAGGAATACAACCAACATTTAAACACGTGCCACCAAGCGTTGTTCGCTTTTCAATGCACGCAACCTTCATTCCAAGTTGCACCGCTCTTATAGCTCCAGTATAACCAGCAGGACCACTACCAATTACTATCAAATCAAATTCTTGCATATAACCTAAACTTTGCGAAATAATATTAATCTCATTAAATACAGAAAATATCTAATTCGTCAAGAGATCATAAGTATTTATTTTGTCTAATCAAAATAATACTTGACTAAATTAGTAGGATATTGTAATTTTTGTAGCATTGGAGGTGAGTGTATGAGATTAACTACTAAAGGTAGGTACGCCGTGATGGCCGTGTTAGAAATAGCTTCACGCCGACCTGAAACACCTATTACTTTAAATGAAATTTCAATAAAGCAAGATATATCTATTAACTATTTGGAGCAAATTTTTGCTAAACTCAAAATGGCTAATATCGTGAAGTCTGTGAAAGGTCCTAGAGGCGGATATATAATTAATGAAAAATTAAATAATATTAAAATTACTAATATTATTGATGCGGTAGATGAAAATATTGAAATGACTAGATGCGAAAGAAAGTCAATGACTGGTTGTATGGTCAATAAAATGCAATGTAATAGCCATCATTTATGGTCTGGTTTAACTAGTCATATAAGAAGTTATTTTGACGCTATATCCATTGCCGATATGCTAAAGTCCAATGAAGACAAGACGGATAATGTAGCTTAAAAATTATGTTATATTTAGATCATAATGCAACTACTAACGTTCATTTAAAAGTTAAGGATTTAGTACAAGATTTGCTTAAAGGTACGCATAATCCCTCTTCTGTTCATACGCAAGGTAGAGTAGCTAGGAGTATAGTAGAAGTAGCGAGAAATCAGGTTATGACGTCTGTGGGAGGTGATATATATTCGAAAGAATACCAAGTGATTTTTACTTCTTCTGGCACAGAAACTAATAATTTACTAATGAAGAATTATTATGATGGAGAAATTTTTATCTCTAACATCGAGCATTTATCTATTTTTGATCACCTTAAATATAAGGATGACATAAAGATCATTAAGGTCAATAGTGATGGTATAGTCGATTCATGCCATTTAGAGGCATTATTATCAGCTAGTAATAGCAATAAAAAGCTTGTTTCTGTGATGTTGGCTAATAACGAAACTGGAGTTATTCAAAATGTGAAAGAGCTGGTGAAAATTGCTAAAAAATATGGTGCAGATTTTCATAGTGATTGCGTGCAAGCAGTTGGTAAAATACCGTTTAATATTAAGGAATTAGGGGTTGATTTTGCTACTATATCTTCTCATAAGCTAGGGGGAATGCAAGGTAGTAGTGCTTTGGTCGCTAAATCTGGCTATAATCTCAAGGCGATGATCATTGGCGGAGGGCAAGAAAGAAATATCAGGTCGGGAACAGAAAATGTACTCTCCATAGCTAGTTTCGGAATGGCCTCATCAATAGCTTCTCAAGAGATAAACGACAGATACTATCAAATGAAAAAATTGCAAAATTATTTAGAACAGCATTTGAGCAAATATAAAAATGTTAAAATTTTATCACAAAATGTTGAAAGATTACCAAACACAACTTTGATCGTCGTACCACAAACTTATGCGCAAACGAAACTGATAGCGTTTGATTTACGCAATATAGCACTTAGCTCTGGATCTGCGTGTTCATCAGGAAAAATTGGTAAATCTCATGTTTTATCCGCTATGGGATTCAACGGAAATGAAGCTCAATCTGCAATTAGAATTAGTTTCAGTTATGAGCAAACTATAAATGATGTTATAATTTTTATTAAAGCATTTGAAGAAATATATTCGCAGGAATTAATATGAATGAATTGGAGCAATTAAGACAAAAAGTCCTAGATACTGGTAAATCATTGCCTATTTATATGGATTATCAGGCCACAACACCTCTTGATCCTAGGGTATTAGATAGTATGATTCCGTATTTTTCTACCAAGTTTGGCAATCCACATTCTAGGAGCCACTCATTTGGTTGGGAAGCGGAAGAGGCAGTAGAAATGTCAAGGGCAAAAATAGCTAGGCTTATTGGTGCAGATCCTAAGGAGATTATTTTCACTTCTGGTGGTACTGAATCTAATAATTTGGCTATAAAAGGGGTAGCTAAATTTTACGGTAATAAAAAAAATCATATAATAACGGTTGTGAGTGAACATAAGTGTGTTTTGGATGCTTGTCGTCATTTAGAAGAAGAAGGTTTTAAGATAACGTACTTACCTATTAAAACTAATGGTTTAATTGATTTAGAAATATTAAAAAATGCCATAACAGATCAAACTATGCTTGTTTCAATCATGGCAGTTAATAATGAGACTGGTGTGATTCAACCTATTAAAGATATTGGTAAAATTTGTCGTGAGAGGGGAGTATTTTTTCACTCAGACATTGCACAAGGATTTGGTAAAATTCCAATCGATGTTAATGAATGCAATATTAATCTTGCCAGTATTTCTAGCCATAAAATTTACGGTCCCAAAGGCGTTGGTGCTTTGTATGTCAGAAAAAAACCAAGAATTCGTCTTGTTCCGATTTTTAATGGTGGGGGGCAAGAGCGTGGCATGCGTTCTGGAACATTACCAACGCCTTTAATTGTGGGTTTCGGCGTTGCTTCGGAAATAGCTTTATTGGAAATGGCGAAAGATACCGATCATGTGGAAAATCTTTTTAATAGATTTTATGATAAAATTACTAAAGAAATCTCAGATGTTTACTTAAATGGTGATAAGGATAATAGATACAAGGGAAATCTCAATTTAAGTTTTGCATATGTTGAAGGCGAATCTATGATCCTTGCTATTAAAGATTTAGCCGTTAGCTCTGGCTCTGCTTGCACATCATCTTCTCTTGAACCTTCATACGTACTCAGGGCTATGGGAGTGGATGAAGAGATGGCACATACTTCTATCAGGTTTGGTATTGGTAGATTTACTACTCAAGAGGAAATAGATTATGCAGTGCAATTAATTACATCAAAAATAAATATATTAAGGGAATTAAGCCCCTTGTGGGAAATGGTGCAGGAAGGGGTGGATATAAAGCAGATTAAATGGGCAACACACTGATAGGTGCTAATTAACTAACTTACGCAAATTTGTGAACAAACAAAATTAATATAAAGGAATAAAATGGCATATAGTACAAAAGTAATGGATCACTACGAAAATCCTCGCAATGTCGGAACATTGGATAAAAATGATTTATATGTTGGCACTGGTTTAGTAGGTGCTCCTGCTTGTGGTGATGTGATGAAACTACAAATCAAAGTCAGCCAAGAGGGCATCATTACAGATGCAAAGTTTAAAACATTTGGTTGCGGATCAGCCATCGCTTCTAGTTCATTAGTGACAGAATGGGTAAAAGGAAAATCCATTGACGAAGCTTATAGTATAAAGAATAGTGCAATAGCTAAAGAATTGTCCTTGCCTCCAGTAAAATTGCACTGTTCTTTATTAGCAGAGGATGCGATAAAGGCTGCTATAGCAGATTATAAAAGCAAAAATCATAAGTAAATACATATGAGCAAACATATTATGTCGCTCACAGATACAGCGGCACAACAGATAAAAATTTTGCTAAATAAACGTAACAAACCATCATTTGGGATTAGGGTTGGAGTAAAATCTGGTGGTTGTTCAGGTCTGTCTTATTATGTCGAATATGCTGATGATAAAAATAAGTTTGATGAAGTCATAGAGGATAAAGGCGTTAGAATATTAATTGATCCAAAAGCCTTGATGTATCTTATGAAAAGTGAGATGGATTATGTAGAAAATAAATTTAAATCTGGATTCACTTTTAATAATCCTAACGAAAAAGCTAGTTGTGGATGTGGAAAATCATTCAGTACCTAAAAAAATGTAGTAAGGCTGGCAACTATCAGATACGTTATAGAATATTCTTAGTTTATTGGATTGATATTTTGGAGCTAATTGGCAAAGATCAAATTACTGGAGTCACGTTCTTAAAAACCAGTCAAGATTTAAAGATTTCCGCCTATCGGCAATCAATCCTTGGAGCTTAAATATTTTATTGAATTATGTGGCTAATTGTCGATCAATATGACTCTGATATTTTACCGGCTTGTTTGAATAAATTGTACTTTTTACTTGCAATACATTATGAGCATTTTCTCTATTCTACTGCATTTTTTGCTTACGTTTAAATCTAGCATTAATTTGAGATTCAACATTGGATTCCGTAACATTA
>Ga0214919_10003501_pt1 | contig 23651 bp, 16 predicted proteins | sample LL1503_MetaG_FD_177994 | JGI IMG/M metagenome (GOLD analysis project Ga0214919, IMG submission 177994) | Freshwater microbial communities from Lake Lanier, Atlanta, Georgia, United States - LL-1503 | ecosystem: Environmental > Aquatic > Freshwater > Lake | place: USA: Georgia | collected... | reverse complement strand
ATCCTTGGGTCAAGAAGCTATCGATAATGGAACAACTTCTGCTATTGTAGGATTGCTTTTAGTTTCGCTTTGGATGTTAATTTATTATGGAAAATCAGGTTGGTATGCTAACTTGGCATTAGCAGTAAACTTACTTTTCTTATTCGGGATTTTAGCAAGTTTAGGAGCGGTGCTTACTTTACCGGGTATTGCAGGTATTGTTTTGACAATGGGAACAGCAGTTGATGCTAATATCATCATTTACGAACGAGCCAAAGAGGAATTGCGGTCTGGTAAATCACTGGAAGAAGCAGTAAAAACTTCTTACAGTTGGAAAGGGGCGATGCGTTCTATTGTGGATGCAAACGTTACCCATATTTTAACTGGTGGGGTGTTGTTTATTTTTGGTTCAGGACCTATAAAAGGTTTTGCAACAACTTTGTTAATAGGGATTATTACCTCTTTGTTTACTTCCATATTTATCGCAAGAATATTTATAGACTGGAGTATCAGTAAAAGCAACAAATTGTCATTTGTTACTGGATTTTCTAAAAATTTCTTTACTAATTTTCACTTCGATTTCTTGGGAATTAAAAAATGGACGTACGCTTTTTCAGCAATTGTAACCATCGTGAGTATATATTCACTAGCCACAAATGGTTTGGACCAAGGGGTAGACTTCGTAGGGGGAAGAACTTTCCAGGTGCGTTTTGAAAAGCCGGTTAAAGCCGAAGAAATTAAAATGGAGCTTACTAAAGTTTTCGGTAGTGCCGAAGCTAAAGTTTTTGGTAGCGACAATCAATTGAAGATTACCACCAAATACAAAGTACAAGAACACGGAGTAGAAGCTGATTTAGAGGTAAATAAATTATTGTTCGAAAATCTGAAACAACATTATTCTGCTGGAATGACTTATGACAGATTTGTAAATGCTTATGACGGAAAACAAGTAGGTATTTTACAAGCTTCAAAAGTAGGGCCGACCGTAGCGGAAGATATCAAAACCAATGCCTACTGGGCAGTACTTGGTGCGATGCTTATTGTAGGTTTGTATTTGGTCATCAGCTTTAGAAAATGGCAATACAGCTTAGGAGCTATTGCTGCTGTTGTACACGACGTTATTTTTGTATTGGGAATTTACTCTTTGTGTTATAAATTTATGCCTTTTGGTATGGAAATCGACCAGCACTTTATCGCAGCGATTCTTACCGTTATCGGGTACTCCATGAATGATACCGTGATTGTATTTGATAGGGTTCGAGAATATTTGGGAGGTAAAACTGCTAAAGGGAATTTTAATCAAATTGTGAATCAGTCTATTAACAGCACTATGTCCAGAACCATTAATACCTCTTTAACAATGATTATGGTATTGTTGATTATGTTCATTTTCGGTGGGGAGTCCATCCGTGGATTTATCTTCGCGATGTTGATAGGTATTATAGTTGGAACCTATTCATCCTTGTTTATTGCCACTCCAGTTTTGTGTGATACAATTTCCGAAGCGGATCATAAAAAAATTGAGGAAGAACACAATGCTTAATTGTAATTAATATAATAATTGAAAAAGGCTCGAATTTATTCGGGTCTTTTTTTTGAAAATCAATTTTGAAATTTTATTATTTTTAACTAATCTAAACATAAGATTAGTGGTTTTTAATAATAAAGAAAACTCGTTTATGAATAAAATAAAGTGTACTCTATTAATTTTTATATTCAGTATAACTACTTTTTACGGCCAAAATGCAAAGAGAGAAACTAGTATTGGATTTCACTATGGTTTTGGAAATGAAATAAAAAACAGCAATTATACCTATACCAATCACTATTATAAAGCACAGCTTTGTTACCTCGTTAAAGAGACGAATCATTTCAGGTATGAATTAGTGCTGCAACCCGAACTTAATTTTGCCACTCATCAACTTTTGAACTTCTATTTTGTTAAACCAGAGGAGATAAATTTTGAAGAAAAAAGAAAAAAATACATAAAGTTGAAAAAGATCAATGAATACGCTTTAGGCATCGGATTGTGTGTTAGAAAACCAATTTCAGAATTCGTCAGTATTTATGTTTTGGCAAGCGTTGGTCCCATGATTACCGATACTGAAACAGAAAGGCTTTCTAAAGGCTTTGCTTTTTCGGATGTTTTAGCATTGGGTTTCTCTTTGAAAGTTAATAAAGTGATATTTGATGTCAGACCAAGTCTTCGTCATGTTTCCAATGCCCATCTTCAAAGCTCGAATGCAGGCTTCAACACTAGTAATATAGAATTTGGGATGTCATTTCCGCTGTAAAATACGAAAATGATTGGGTAAAATAATACTCTTTATAGCAACAGTATTATTTAATGAAAACATTTAGAATAGCTTTTTAAAAGTGCTTTTAAGACGTTATTTCATAAATGAACAGGTTCTTCAGCAGTAAAGACAAAATACAATCCAATCAAGATAAATGGAATACTAAGCCATTGTCCTGTAGAAAATAATCCCAATGCGCTTTCAAAACCGCCTTGACTTTCTTTTACATATTCCACAACAAAACGTACAGACCACAATAGTACTAGAAAGAGACCAAATATAAAACCTGTTTTCTCCTTTGTATTTGTTTTCCAATACAAGAAAAATAGAATAGCGAAAACAAAAATATAACAAAAAGCTTCATATAATTGCGCAGGATGTTTGGTAGGTACTTGTTGCAGTAATTCTGCAAACTTAGGGTCGTTGGCAATCGCATGATAGGCCTCTTTTGGGTTTGCTATTTGAGTAGCATTCACGGCATCATTTGGACTGAAATAATCTCTTACAAATTTTATTCCTAGCGGAGAATCAGTTTCCTTACCAACAATTTCTGAATTGAAAAAATTGCCTAATCTTACAAAAATAGCACCACTAGCCACTGGTATAACGATTCTGTCCAACATCCATAGGAGTGGTCTTCTCATTACTTTTTTGCTGAAATAATACATCGCTATTATAATGGATATTGCAGCGCCATGGCTTGCTAATCCTTGAAAACCAGTAAATTCAAAGTTTGGGGTAAATCGGAACGGCAAAAATATTTCTAATAGATGATTGCGGTAGTATTCCCAATCGTAAAACAGAACATGACCAAGGCGAGCGCCAATTAAGGTGGCTAAAACAGTCCATATAAATAGGGAATCCAGTTTTTCTAGTGATTCGTTTTCACGTTCGAATATGTTTTTCATGATGAACCAACCCAATCCAAAAGCGATTACAAACATCAAGCTGTAATATCGAATCACAAAAAATCCTAAGTCGATACCAGTCGGTGGATTCCATACTATGTTTAAAGCGTCTGTCATTATTTCTTATTTATTGTAAAAATACATTTTTTTTGTTTTGGGTTTAATAGATTAGCAAGAAAATAAACCTTCTTAGTAATCAAGGCTAGTTTATCTCAAAGGAATTTTCAGTACTAATTGTGGTCATGTTTTTTAGCAGGGACAGGGTCATACCCCTTTTTTCCCCAAGGATGACAACTCAATATTCTTTTTATCCCTAAAAAGCCACCATAAAATAGCCCGTGTTTTTGTAATGCTTCAATCATATAACTCGAACAGCTTGGTTCAAACCTACAAGCTGATGGTGTAAAAGGAGAAATTGCGTTTTGATAAAAACGAACCAATAGTACAAATGGAAATATGATGATTCTTGACAACATGATTTTGGAATTAAAAATCTAAAATCGGACTCGATTACTGAATATTGAAAGTGGTTCCTTCCTTCCCGTCTTTTAATTGGATTCCCAAGGCAATTAACTGATCCCGAATTTGGTCTGATAGTGCAAAGTCTTTATTCGCCCTAGCTTCCAATCGCATGTTAATTAGCATATTTACCACACCTTCCAGCTTTTCGTTGTTGTTTCCAATTGTTTTCTCGTCCTTTAAACCCAAAACGTCAAAAACAAAGGAATGCATCGATGACTGGAGTGTTTTTAAATCTTCAGAAGTGAGTGTGGCAGTATTATCTTTTAATAAATTGATAAAACGGACTCCTTCAAATAATTGTGCTATCAAAATTGGACTATTGAAATCGTCATTCATGGCGTCATAACAATTTTGTTTCCAGCCAGAAATATCTAATGTAGAAGTCGAGCTTGGCGTAATTGCTGCCAATCCATCTAAGGCTTCCATTAATCTGTAAAATCCTTTTTCAGCAGCAAGAATAGCGTCATTCGTAAAGTCAAGATTGCTTCTATAATGTGCTTGGAGCATAAAAAATCGAGCAACACTCGGGGAGAAAGCTTTGCTTAAAATTGGGTTTTCGCCTGTTAAAATCTCCCTTGGTAAGATATTGTTTCCTGTAGATTTTGCCATTTTTTTGCCGTTCAAAGTCAGCATATTGGCATGCATCCAATAGTTAACCGGCGTATGGCCTGTACAAGCTTGATTCTGCGCAATTTCACATTCGTGATGCGGGAATTTCAAATCCATTCCGCCACCGTGAATGTCAAAATGATTTCCCAAATATTTAGTGCTCATCGCGGTACATTCTATATGCCAACCCGGGAAACCATCGCTCCATGGCGAAGGCCATCGCATAATATGTTGTGGTTCGGCCTTTTTCCAAAGCGCAAAATCTTGTGCATTTTTTTTATCCCCTTGACCGTCTAAATCTCTGGTGTTAGCTAACATTTCATCAATATTTCTGCCGCTTAATATGCCGTAATTATTGGTCTTATTGTATTTAACAACATCAAAATACACGGAACCATTGACTTCATAGGCAAATCCATTGTCAATAATTTTTTTGACGATTTCAATTTGTTCGATAATATGTCCCGTTGCTGTGGGTTCAATACTTGGTGGCAAAAAGTGGAACAAACTTAAAATTTCATGGAAATCAACGGTGTATTGTTGAACCACTTCCATGGGTTCTAACTGTTCCAAACGTGCTTTTTTGGCAATTTTATCTTCACCATCGTCCACATCATCCACAATATGACCCACATCGGTAATGTTTCTGACATAACGTGTTTTATAACCCAAGTGCAAAAAATACCTAAAGATGATATCAAAAGACATAAAAGTGCGCACATTTCCGAGATGCACATTGCTATAAACCGTCGGTCCGCAAACATACATCCCCACGTTTCCTTCATGAATTGGCGTGAAAATTTCCTTTTCTCCCGAAAGAGAATTGTATATTTTTAAGGTTTGGGTTTTGTATAAAGGCATACGGTTTAATCTTTAATTTTTTTATTTACTTTCGAACCATAGAACCAGTACTTTGATAAGAAAAACAGTTCTTTTATTCTTTTATAAACTTAGTTTTGAATTTTTCTTTACCAGAATCCGCCTCTAATGTGTAAATTCCCGCCGCGAGTTTTTCGACATTGATTTCCGAGGTTATTTCGGCCTGTTGGACTACTATTTTTCCGTTTAAATCTCTAACAACTACTTTGTCGATAATTACCTCGTTTGAACATTCAAGATGGAGTACAGAAGTTGTAGGATTTGGATAAATCGTGATCTCTTTTTCTTTTTTATGGGTATTTAAACCCAAGGAGGTGAAACTATTATAAACCGAAATCCTACTTGTGTTTCCGTCAACATTAATTTCCATAATATCTCTAAATGGATTAGCCGTAAAATAAATGTAACTTGTATCATTGCTATATCCAGTTGTTGTAGTTTTTTGTCGAATTACATTAGTATATGTTCCATATGGGGTTTTTAATGTTCCATAACCATCATAAATTGATGAAGTTGAAAAAACACCTGTGGTAGGATATTGATAATCGTCTGTAAAAGGTTTGTTGTAAGCACTTGGAAATTGAATTAGAGTTTTAGGGTTGTCTAATGTTTCAATTACAGAACTATCCGCTTGTCCAATAATTTCTAAAGTTGTTGAATTGGCGAAAAGTAAAGTATAGTATGGGATAGAGGGTGATTCAATTGTAGTGAATTTAACCGCGAAATTCGCTTTAGGAAAGCTATTAGTGTAGGGAGTTGACAAGGCTGATATTAGGCTAAACGTTCCATCAAACTGAAACCCAGATAGAGTTGAAAAGTCCCATGTCTGATTTGGCCCAGGATTTCCTAATGATAGCCCCCCTTGTACGGAGAGAGAATAACTGTCAGAGCTGTATAAATCAGCATTGCTAATTTGATTTATTACGGGTTGCGCAGATAAAACAAAAGTTGAAATTAGTAAAGCAATTATAATTGTGTAATTTTTTTTCATAATATTTTTCATAATATTTTTTTATATTTTAATCTACTTTCAATCTTCTAATTGCCTATATAATCTGAATCTAAGAAACGAAAAAGAATACTTAATTTCAGATTTGATTTAACTAATCAACGACTAACATAGTCTAAAACTTTGTGTCGAATTTAATGTAATCCAACAATTCTCTGCGAGTTTGTTCGTTTTTAAATTTTCCACCAAATTCAGAAGTTACGGTGCTGCTTTCGATGTCTTTTATTCCTCTAGAATTAACACAAAGGTGTTTGGCATCAATGATGCAAGCCACATCTTCGGTTCCAAGGGCAATTTGAAGCTCTTGTACGATTTGCATCGTCAGTCGTTCTTGAACCTGTGGTCTTTTGGCATAATATTCAACAATTCGGTTTATTTTTGATAGTCCAATCACTCTGCCTTTTGAAACATAGGCTACATGGGCTTTTCCTATTATGGGAAGTAAATGGTGCTCGCAAGTGGAGTAAAGGGTGATGTTTTTTTCGACTAGCATTTCTCCATATTTATAGCCATTTTCAAATGTGGAAGCACTTGGCTTTTTGGTAGGATTCAGTCCTCCAAAAATTTCTTTCACAAACATTTTGGCAACACGATTTGGAGTGCCTTTTAAGCTGTCATCGGTTAAATCCATTCCAAGAGTAATCAGAATATTTTCGACATCTTTTTTTATTTTCTGAATTTTTTGATCATCTGAAATATCAAAAGCATCTTCTCTTAGCGGGTTTTTTGCGCTTACACTAATATGATTGTCTCCTATTTCGTCTTGAAATTCTTCGTTGTTTGTCATCAAAAGGGTGCTATTTTGTTTGTATTAATTAAAGGCGCAAATATAATTAATAAAAGTCAAAGAATTTCTAGGGCCTTTATTAATTAATTTAGGCATTTTCGTTGTCAGCGCTTTTTAAAATTAAATGCTTTTTTTCGGAATTGTAGACTTGAATAGCCTCTTTTAAAATGTGTACCGCCCGAATTAAATCTTCTTTCTTAAGTACATAAGCAATTCGAACTTGATTCAGCCCTACGCCTGGAGTGGAATAAAATCCTCCGGCAGGAGCTACCATAACAGTTTCTCCATCCAAATCATAACTTTCAAGTAGCCACTGCGCAAAATCATCCGTATTTTCTACAGGCAATTGAGCGATACAGTAAAAAGCAGCTTTTGGGGTTTTAACTACAACACCTTCTATTTTGTTTAATTCGCTAATCAAAGCATCTCTTCTTTCTTTGTACTCGACAATCACTTCGTCAAAATAACTTTGAGGAGTGTCTATTGCGGCTTCACAAGCAATTTGCTCAATAGTCGGGGGGCATAAACGCGCCTGTGCAAATTTCATTGCAGCAGCGATTACTTCTCTGTTTTTTGTGACCATACAACCAATACGAGCTCCACACATACTGTATCTTTTGGAAACTGAATCAATCATGATTACATTTTGTTCGATTCCTTTTAGGTTCATTACAGAAAAATGTTTGTCTTTCTCATCGTAAATGAATTCCCGATACACTTCGTCTGCGATTAAAAATAAATCGTGTTTTCGTACCAATTCACCCAACTGATTTATTTCAGTTTCCGAATACAAATACCCTGTTGGATTATTTGGATTACAGATTAGAATGGCTTTGGTTTTTGGTGTAATTGCTTTTTCAAATTCTTCAATTGTTGGAAGTGTAAAACCACTTTCAATATTAGAAATTACAGGTACTACTTTAGCGCTTGATTCTTCCGAGAAAGCACTGTAATTTGCATAAAAAGGTTCAGGGATAATGACTTCGTCCCCTGGATCCATAATGCTGCCAAGTGCAAATAAAAGTGCTTCGGAACCACCTGTAGTTATCATTATGTCATCATATCCTACTTTTACATCTTGATTAATGTAAAATTGGGCTAGTTTTTTTCGATAACTTTCGTAACCGGCCGAAGGACCATACTCAATAATTTTTAAATCAATATTTTTTATGGCATTAATGGCAATTTCTGGACTTTTTATATCAGGCTGTCCTATGTTTAAATGATAAACTTTATGGCCTTTTTTTTTGGCCATATCAGCATAAGGAGCCAACTTTCGAATTGGCGATTCGGGCATTCTTCGACCTCTGATTGAAATTTCAGGCATATTTGTAAAATTTAAAGCAAATTTGCGATTTTTTTTTCGAATTTAATCGAGTAAATAGTCTTATTTGTACATAAAGAGGCATTATAAGCCTATATTTTTGCTAACTTTTTGGAAATTATTTTTGATGAAAAAAGCAATTATTTTGTATTTTCTATTCATTTATGCCTTAGCCGTTTTGGGACAAGAGGGTTTTTTATTTGAAAAAAAAGTATATAGAGTTAGTGTTTACTTCAAATTTCCAATATGTATTGTAAAAAAGAACGCTTCTTGAAATTAATCAAGAAGCGTTTAGAATTAAGTATAGAATTTCATATTAGTCAGCAATAACTTCGCCCTTTATTTTTAGGGCAACTATTCCTCCTTCATAATTCACGGCGTTAGATTCAACGGTAATTGTTTTTCTGATAGGACCCGGAGTCATGTTGTATTTGATGTCAATTTTTCCAGTTTTCCCGGGCATAATCGAATCAGTTGGTTTTGTTGGAACCAAACATCCACAAGTAGAAAGTACATCGGCAATTACCAATGGCATATCGCCAGTGTTGGTAAATTCAAAAGAGCGAATGCCATTATCTTTTTTTTTGGTAACTATACCATAATCTATCGTATTATCTTTTGCTTTAAATTCAATTTTAGGGCCATTTTGTGCAAAACCAAAACTACTTATCAATACGATTGCTAGTAAAGTGGCTATATTTTTCATCTTAGTTTTTTTAAATTCAATAAGTAAATGTACTTTCTTTTAATTAATAGACAATTATTTATTTATCTTTTTATACTGTACTTAATTATTTACTTTTGTTCCAAATTAGTTTTACAAAAATTAGACCAAAGTATACAAGGTCATTTGTTGTTTAGGTTATTCGTATAATAGATCCAACAAAAAACCAAATTTAACGATTAAACGAATCTACAATATAATGACAATCCCTGCACAATTCGAAGCCAAAACTATTGAAAATAAGTGGTATGACTACTGGATGAAGAATAATTATTTTCACTCAGAACCAGATCATAGAACACCATATACCATCGTAATTCCTCCGCCAAACGTGACCGGAGTTTTGCACATGGGCCATATGTTGAACAATACCATTCAAGATGTTTTGATTCGAAGAGCGCGTCTTAAAGGCTTCAATGCTTGTTGGGTTCCTGGAACGGATCATGCCTCTATTGCAACGGAAGCCAAGGTGGTTGCCAAATTAAAAGCCGAAGGAATCAATAAAAATGATTTAACACGCGAAGAGTTTTTGGCACACGCTTGGGAATGGACGAACAAATATGGTGGCGTAATTCTCGAACAACTCAAACAATTGGGTTGCTCTTGCGATTGGGAGAGAACAAAATTCACGATGGATCCTGATATGTCAGCTTCTGTGATTCGTTCTTTTGTCGATTTATACAACAAAGGCTTGATTTATCGTGGCTATCGAATGGTAAACTGGGATCCGGAAGCCAAAACCACACTTTCCGACGAAGAGGTAATTTATGAAGAACAACAGGGGAAATTATATTTTCTAAAATATAAAATCGAGGGAAGTGAAGACTTTCTGACGGTTGCCACAACGCGTCCCGAAACTATTTTTGGTGACACCGCTATTTGTATCAACCCCAATGACGAACGTTTTGCCCATTTGAAAGGCAAGAAAGCCATTGTGCCTATTTGCAGTCGTGTGATTCCAATTATAGAAGACGACTACGTTGATATCGAATTTGGAACGGGTTGCTTAAAAGTGACTCCGGCTCACGATATGAACGACAAAGCCTTGGGTGAAAAACACAATTTGGAGATTGTTGATATTTTCAATGAAGATGCCACTTTGAATAGTTTTGGATTGCAGTACAAAGGAAAAGACCGTTTTGTGGTTCGCACCGAAATTGCCAAAGAATTGGAAACTATTGGATCTTTAGCCAAAACTGAAATTCACCTAAATAAAGTAGGAACTTCCGAAAGAACCAAGGCCGTAATCGAACCGCGTTTATCCGATCAATGGTTCTTAAAAATGGAAGATTTGGTAAAACCGGCAATTAAATCTGTTTTGGTTGACGGCGATATAAAATTGCATCCAGCTCGTTTTAATAATACCTACGCACATTGGTTGAATAACATTCGCGATTGGAATATTTCCCGTCAATTGTGGTGGGGACAACAAATTCCTGCCTATTTCTATGGCGATGGAAAAGAAGATTTCGTTGTGGCTGAAAACATTGAGGAAGCTTTGGCTTTAGCCAAAGAAAAAACCAACAACCAACAACTAACAACCAACAACTTAAAACAAGACGTTGACGCCCTTGATACCTGGTTCTCTTCTTGGCTTTGGCCAATGTCTGTTTTTGGGGGAATTATGGATCCTGAAAACGAAGCTTTTAAATACTATTATCCGACCAATGATTTGGTGACCGGTCCAGATATTTTGTTTTTCTGGGTGGCGCGAATGATTATCGCGGGTTATGAATATACAGGCAAAAAACCATTTTCGAATGTGTATTTGACGGGTTTGGTTCGCGACAAACAAAGACGAAAAATGTCAAAATCATTAGGGAATTCGCCAGAACCCTTAGAATTAATCGAGAAATTCGGTGCCGATGGAGTTCGTGTAGGTTTGCTTTTGAGTGCCTCGGCAGGAAACGATATTATGTTTGATGAAGAATTGTGTAACCAAGGAAAAGCGTTTACTAATAAAATCTGGAACGCTTTCAAACTGATAAAAGGCTGGGAAGTTTCGGATACTATTCCGCAACCGGAATCTTCGAAAGTGGCTATAGAATGGTATGAAGCCAAGTTACAGCAAACGCTTTTGGAAATCGAAGACAATTTCGAAAAATACAGAATTTCCGATGCCTTGATGGGAATTTACAAATTGGTTTGGGACGATTTCTGTTCTTGGTTTCTCGAAATGATAAAACCGGCCTACCAACAACCTATTGACAGCCTAACATTGGCGAAAGCAATAGAAATGCTGGAAAACAACATGAAATTATTGCATCCGTTTATGCCGTTCTTAACCGAGGAAATTTGGCAAATTCTTGCCGAAAGAAGTCCAGAAGAAGCGTTAATCGTTTCGACTTGGCCCCAAATAAAACCGTTTAATGCGCTATTAATTTCCGATTTCGAAAACACGATTGAAGTGATTTCCGGAATCAGAACGATTCGTAAAGACAAGAATATTCCGTTCAAGGATACCATCGAATTGAAAGTGGTAAACAATGATAAAGCATCGACTTATTTTGATTCGGTTGTGACCAAGTTAGGAAATATTACATCTTTGGAATACGTTTCGGATAAAGTGGATGGTGCTTTGTCTTTCCGAGTAAAATCGAATGAATATTTTATTCCCATCTCAGGAAATATCAATGTGGAAGAAGAAATTGCCAAACTAACGGCCGAATTAGTTTATATTCAAGGATTCTTGAAATCGGTTCAAAGTAAATTAGCCAATGAGAAATTTGTGGCTGGAGCACCCGAGAAAGTTTTGGCAAACGAAAGACAAAAAGAAGCTGATGCTTTGGCAAAAATTGCTACGATTGAGCAAAGTTTGGCTGGGTTGAAATAAGAGTAGTATTTTTTTATAAACACGAAACCCGATCCGTTTTAAAAAATAGCTCGGGTTTTTAGTTCATAATTAGTTGTGATTAAAATCTTGACAAAACACCGACGTTAATTCCAAAAGGATGACTGGGTCTTAGACCGGCTGGCGTTCTTGCAACAGCTTTGTCAGAATCTAATAAGTTGATAATATTGGATGTTAAGCTTAGTTTATAATTTAATTCCTATTCCTAAATTAAATGTACGTCCCTCTCCTGGCAATAATCCGGGTCCTGGATAACCACTAGCTCTTCGAGTAGCGTATTTAGTGTTCGTAAAATTATTTGCACTAAATCTAATATTATAGTTTTGTAAGAAGTTGTATTCGACTGAAATGTCATATACTTGATAACCGTTAATTTTTCCAATTGTAGCCGCATCGTTGCTTATTTCTGTATTAGTAGCATCTGTAAAAACATCACTTGTTATCCGAGTTTGTATTGTAGTTGAAAATCCTTTTTTAGCGTAGGTCATTCCAATATTGTGTATTTGGCTTGGGGCATTTTCTACTTTTTTACCTTTCAAGTTGTCTTCTTTAATTATGATATTGGGTTCAGAACCACTGCTAGTAGTTGTTTTAAAATCATCATAAGTAGCATTAATAAAAGCCATTGTTGAGAACAAATTTAAATTGCCAAATATTTCATTAACTTTTATTGCTTTAAAAATATTGAAATTAAAATAGGCCTCTAAACCTTTATTTGAGGATTTTCCTAGATTAGTTCTAAGTTGATAAGTTCTTTTGCTGGGGTCATTATTCACAAATTGTCTGATAGTTCCAATTCTATCATTATATTGAATGTAAAAAGCACTAATATCAAAGGTCAAGTAGTTGTTTAATGAGCCTCTATATCCAAAATCTGCATTGAAACCATTGGCATCTTTTAAGTTTGGATCAATAACATCAGTAGTCGCTGGTGGTGTAATGTCTGAAAATAAAACAGGACGAAAAGCTTGTGAAATATTGGTGTAAAAATCAGTAGATTCCAACTTGTATGCTAAACCTAAACCGCCTAAAATTAAACTCCTTGTAGTGCTATTTGGCAAAGCATTTACGTCATTAGTCCCTGACATAGTCAAACGACCTTTTATGTCAGAAATTATATTTTCATATCGTAAACCCGGTGTAATACTAAATTTGTTCGTTAGCTTATACTGGCTTTCTGCAAATATTGCAAGATTGTCAGTTTTAAAATCTAGTTCGGTTGGATATTTATCGGTTACTATTGTGTTATAATCAAATCCCTTATCCCCTTTGCCTTTTTGCTTTCTAGTAGTATTAGCTTGATAAATTCTTACACCAAAAGCAATATTTTGTTTTTGGTTAAACATAGTGTAACTATATAAGCCTCTCAACTCAGAGCCTATATTTTTATAAAAATCTCTGTCTACCTGTCTATTTCCATAAGGATCAGTGTCTTTAACATTAGCTGCTGCAACAAAACCTATGCTATTTCTCTCCCCAATTAATCCAAAAAATTTTATGTTAAAGTTTAGATTTTCATTCACTTTACGATCAAAATTTATTGCAGCAACGTTCCAAGGTGTGCTAAACCAATTTCTGCTTCTAAATGATTGTTGATGATTACTTGCATAATCGAAATCGGTAAGGCCTCCTGATTGTTGTATCTCATAATCCATATTAGTATACTCAGCCGATATACTATTTTTGGTATTGATTTTATATTGTAAAAAACCATGTGTGTTTCTAACTTCGTATTGCCCATTTTGTCTCCATCCATTTCCTTTTCTGGATTGATTATAAGCATAGTAATTCCATTTACCAGTATTGCCTCCAACAGCATTAAAGTTGCTTATCATTCCGTAGCTTCCTATTGTATTTTGTGATTCAAAGGTAAAAGGCTTATTTCGAGATTCTCGTTTCAAATGATAATTTATTAAACCTCCAAATTGAGAGCCATATTGTAGTGAAGCTCCACCTCTTACAATTTGTATTTTTTCAACTGCTTCCATTGCTGGATTATAATATGCTTCTGGGTAACCAAAAATATCGCTGGAAATATCATATCCATTTTGTCTGGTGTTAAATTCCCAACTTCTGTTAGGGCTTAATCCTCTTGCTCCTATGCTAACTTGTATGCCAGAACCATCATTTTCCCAAACAGAAATACCAGGTACTCTTGAAAAAATTTGACGACTATTATTAGTTGCCAAATTAGCATCAATACTAGACAATCGGAGTACTTCATTTTTTTTTCCTGAAAATAATGAAGTTGCCTCTACATCTTGGAGCCTCTCGGGAACAAACTTTTTGCCATCAATAGTTACTTCAGGCAAGGAATTGATTGTGTCTTTTTTCACCTCTTTTTCTTGAGAAAAACCTAGGAATGACATGGTAATAAATACGAGAGAAACTACTTTTTTCATGGAGTAAATTATTTTTTGATTGTATTTGGTTAAAGCTATTTAGAATAAATAAAAATAACGGTACAAATATAGAATCGTATTTTGGTTTATCAAAATCTATTTAGACTAATTATAAATAATAATTTAGTATTTTTCTATATTTAACTGAAATTCAAAAAGGTAGGTAGTAAAATAATTTTGAGAAATGATAGGGTTATTGTTTTTGTATAACGAGACCAATGTTTTTCACTTCGTTTTCTTCATTCCGTATTTTTCTGAACTTGGTTTTCCCTGTTGTATCCCAGTAATTGCAATCACTATGCTGTCTTTTGTAATCTGGGAATACCCTATTTTTCGTGGATACTCATTATTAGGATTTTCAAAAACCAACTGTTTCTCGATTGTAGTATTGTGTTTAAAAGTTACTGGTTTATCATTGTTTTGCCCTTTGATGGTCGAAATATAAAAAAGCGTTTCGCCTTTTTGTTCTAGTTGAATTTGTTCCGCATGCAGTGTGTCTTTTCCTTTTATGAAATAGCTTTCACCATCATAGATGCTGTCGTTTACCTTTTTCCAAGTTTCTGAGAGATTTCCATCTTTCGAATTGTTTTCCCATTTTCCAAATAGCCAATCGGCACCCACTATTTTCGATGTTTCATTTGATTTTTTGCAAGAGGTAAATGTCAGGATTGTAATGAGAATGAGAAATGCTTTTTTCATTGGATGAATAAATTGAATTGGTCTATAAAACTTTTCAAAATTAGTTAAAAAGAGTGTTAAATGCCGCTTGAAGTGGTTCAAAAAAAATCTGAAATCTAAAATCTGAAATCCGCAATCTTTTCACTAAATTTGCACTCCATTAAAAGGATTAAAAAATGTTAGACAGACTTCAAATAGTAAAACAACGTTTCGACGAGATTTCGGACTTGATTATTCAGCCCGACGTGATTGCCGACCAAAAACGTTATGTGCAATTGAATCAGGAATATAAAGGTTTGAAAGCATTGGCCGAAAAGCGTGACGAATACCTGATGCTGATGGCAAATATTGAAGAAGCCAACGAAATAATTGCCGATAATAGTGATGCAGACATGACCGAAATGGCCAAAATGCAACTTGAAGAAGCCAAGGAAAGACTGCCTGAATTAGAGGAAGAAATCAAGTTTATGTTGATTCCAAAAGACGAGGAAGATGCCAAGAATGTGATGGTCGAAATTCGCGCAGGAACGGGTGGAGACGAAGCCAGTATTTTTGCAGGAGATTTGTTCAGGATGTACACTAAATATTGCGAAAATAGAGGTTGGAGAACTTCGGTTGTCGACATGAATGAAGGAACTTCGGGTGGTTTTAAAGAAGTGATTTTTGAAGTTACCGGCGAAGATGTTTATGGGACCTTGAAGTTTGAAGCGGGCGTTCACCGTGTGCAACGGGTACCGCAAACGGAAACGCAAGGACGTGTTCACACCTCGGCAGCGACCGTTATGGTACTTCCGGAAGCTGAAGAATTTGACGTGCAGATAGATATGAACGATGTTCGTGTCGATTTTTTCTGTTCTTCTGGACCTGGCGGACAATCGGTAAATACTACAAAATCAGCAGTTCGTTTGACACATATTCCAACCGGTTTGGTGGCCCAATGTCAAGACCAAAAATCGCAACATAAGAATAAAGATAAAGCCTTAACGGTTTTGCGTTCTCGTTTATACGAACAAGAATTGGCCAAAAAACAAGAACAAGATGCCACCAAACGTACTTCGCAAGTAAGTTCTGGTGACCGTTCTGCCAAAATTAGAACATACAATTATGCCCAAGGTCGTGTGACTGATCACCGTGTGGGATTGACTTTATACGATTTAGGAAATATTATGAATGGCGACATCCAGAAAATTGTTGACGAATTACAACTAGTCAATAATATGGAGAAACTGAAGGAAGCTAGCGAGGTTTTTTAAGGTGACTAAAAGATAATAGACGAAGAGATAATAGATGCCATACTGAATTGTTTGGCATTTTTTTAAACCTTGTGAACTTTGCGAAAAACTTTGCGAACTTTGCGGTTAAACACACAACAATGACAACACAGCAACTTATTAACCAAATCAAAATCAAAAAATCGTTTCTATGCGTAGGATTAGATGTTGATTTGAATAAAATACCCTCCCATTTATTAGAATTAGAAGACCCGATTTTCGAGTTCAACAAGGCGATAATCGATGCCACGCACGATTTGGCTGTTGCCTATAAACCCAACACGGCTTTTTTTGAAGCGTATGGAATAAAAGGTTGGCAATCGTTGCAAAAAACCATCAACTACATCAACGAAAACTACCCTGAAATTTTCACGATTGCCGATGCGAAACGCGGTGATATTGGAAACACTTCGTCCATGTATGCCAATGCTTTTTTCGAGGATTTGAACTTTGACAGCGTTACCGTTGCTCCTTATATGGGGAAAGATTCAGTGGAACCTTTCTTGGCTTTCGAAAATAAACACACGATTCTATTGGCTTTGACTTCGAATGAAGGGGCATTTGATTTTCAAACCTTAAATGTTGGTGGAAAGGAATTATACAAACAGGTTTTGGAAACCTCAAAAACTTGGAAAAATTCCGATAACCTCATGTATGTTGTTGGCGCCACAAAAGCCGAATATTTCACGGAAATTCGCAAAATTGTCCCTAATAGTTTCTTGCTTGTCCCTGGTGTTGGCGCACAAGGTGGAAGCCTTTCGGAAGTATGTAAATACGGAATGAATTCCAATGTTGGCTTGCTGATCAATTCTTCAAGAGCGATTATTTATGCCTCAAAGGGAACTGATTTTGCCGAAAAGGCTAGGGAAGAAGCGTCGAAAATGCAGCAAGAAATGGAAGCTATTTTGAAATTAAATTAGTCACGAATTAAATCTGTAAATAAAATCCATTGATCAACTACATCACACACAAAAATGAAAACAGCGATCAGTGGGTGACTTTTGTCCACGGTGCCGGCGGGAGTTCGTCTATATGGTTCAAACAAATTCGGGATTTTAAAAAATCCTATAATGTATTGTTGTTGGATTTACGTGGACACGGAAATTCCAATGTCCAAATCAAAAAAACTTTTAAACAAAAATATACCTTCGAATCCATTGCTAATGATGTTCTGGAAGTAATTGACTATCTAAAAATCGAAAAATCACACTTTGTCGGGATTTCTCTCGGTACGATTTTGATTCGTCAATTGGCCGAAATGCATCCGGAACGCGTGCAAAGTATGATTCTTGGAGGCGCTATCTTGAAAATGAATTTTCGTTCGCAAATCTTGATGAGATTGGGAAATATGTTTAAATATGTGTTGCCATATTTGGTATTGTACCAATTTTTTGCCTTTGTGATTATGCCTAAAAAAAATCACAAACAATCCCGATTGCTTTTCATTAATGAAGCTAAAAAGTTGTACCAAAAAGAATTCATAAAATGGTTCAAATTGACAGCCGAAATAAATCCGTTGCTGAGATGGTTTCGACAAGTGGAACTAAATATACCAACGCTATACATCATGGGGGAGGAAGATTATATGTTTTTGCCTTCTGTTCGACTAGTGGTCGAAAAACATTATAAATCATCGAAATTATTTGTTGTCGAACAATGTGGTCACGTGGTCAATGTCGAACAGCCCATGGTTTTTAATAACGAAGTTTTATCTTTCATTGGTTCATCCAAATAAAAATGCCGACATCCTAAAACGTCGGCATTCTTTTACTAACCAAAACCAAAATAATAAATAACCAGTTTATTACTTTACAAAGTTTGTAAATTCCTTACTCTTTTGCTGTTAATATTTTGTTATTACTTTGTTGTATTTACGTTAAGTTTTTTAACTTTATTCTATTGTTTTAAAAAGTTTTATTACTGAAAATCAATTGTTTAGTATGATTGGTTTTCTTTTTCCATCATTCCTTTTTTCTTTATGAAAAGCATCTTAATCGAGATGATTTACAGGAATTATTGACCCCATTGTCATAGGCACATTTTGATAAAAAACTATTAAATTCTATAAATTATGAAATCACATAAAAAATTGACGACAGCCTCGGGAAAACCGTATGTAGAAAATGAAAATTCGCAATCTGTGGGGCCACGGGGTCCACTATTGTTGCAGGATTTTATACTTCACGAAAAAATGGCGCATTTCAATAGAGAGCGCATTCCAGAGCGAGTAGTGCATGCAAAAGGTTCTGGAGCTTTTGGAACTTTTACCGTAACGCATAATATTACTAAATACACTAAGGCCAAGATTTTCTCGGAACTTGGAAAAGAAACCAAAGTATTTATGCGGTTTTCGACCGTTGGTGGTGAAAAAGGTTCAGCTGATACGGAACGTGATCCAAGGGGTTTTGCCATAAAATTCTATACCGAAGATGGCAATTGGGATTTGGTGGGTAACAATACACCCGTGTTTTTCGTGAAAGATCCCAAAAAATTTGGGGATTTTATTCACACCCAAAAACGGGATCCTCACACCAATTTAAAATCACCCACCATGATGTGGGATTTCTGGTCGCTGAATCCTGAAAGTTTGCATCAAGTTTTGATATTGATGTCGGATAGGGGGACACCTTATGGATACCGCCACATGCATGGTTTTGGCAGTCATACGTATTCGATGATAAACGATGCCAACGAGCGTTTTTATGTAAAATTTCATTTTATAACCGCCCAAGGGATCAAGAATTTCAGCAATGAACAAGCGGCTCAAATGAAATCGCACGACATGGATTTTTCTCAAAGGGATTTATTCGATAATATTGAAGGTGGAAATTTTCCGCAATGGAATTTGAAAATTCAGGTCATGACCGAAGCCGAAGCCAATAATGAAGAATACTACTTTAACCCATTCGATTTGACCAAGGTTTGGCCACACGCAGATTTCCCGTTGATAGATGTTGGTGTTTTGGAATTGAATCAAAATCCACAAAATTATTTTCAAGATGTTGAACAAGCCGCTTTTGCGCCAGCTCATATCGTGGATGGTATTGGCTATTCTCCCGACAAGATGTTGCAAGGTCGTATCTTGTCTTATCCCGATGCACAACGGTATCGTTTGGGCCCCAATTATGAACAGATTCCTGTGAACCGTTGCCCATTTGCCGTCAACAATTACCAAAGAGACGGACAAATGAGGGTGGATGGAAATGGAGGGAAAAATCCAAATTATTTTCCGAACAGTTTCGATGATATCGATATCGACCAGTCTTATAAAGAACCGCCATTGCCTATCAATAGTCATTTTGCCGATTGGTACGACAGGAATTGCGAGGGAGAAAACGACCATTTTTCACAACCTGGAAGACTATTTCAAATTATGACTCCGGAAGAACGACAAAACACCATTCACAATATAGTTGATGCCATGTCTGGCATTCATGGGCCTCTAAAAGAGGAAATCGTAACACGTCAATTGTTTCTTTGGTACAGAGTTGATCCTCTTTTGGGTATGGGAATAGCCAAAGGATTGAAGGTTGAATTTGAGGATTTACCGGCTTAATTTTTAATAGAACACTACCGTTTTATTGTCATAAACCATAGTTTTTCGTTCGGCGTGTAGCTTTATGGCCCTAGCCAAAACGATGCGTTCTAAATCGCGTCCTTTCATAATAAAATCGTCAATGGAATTGATGTGAGAAACACGGGTGATGTCTTGCTCAATAATAGGCCCTTCATCCAAGTGTCGTTTCACATAATGACTAGTAGCACCTATGATTTTAACGCCTCTTTTAAAAGCGGAATGATATGGCTTGGCTCCAGGAAAAGCGGGTAAAAAGGAATGATGGATATTGATGATTTTATTTTCGTAAAGAGAGATTAAAGTAGGCGTTATAATTTGCATGTAACGAGCCAAAACAACGAAGTCTATTTCGTGTTTTTGAAGTAATGCTATCTGTTGTTTTTCGCCTTCTTCTTTATTTTCCTTGCTAAAAGGAATGTAGTAAAAAGGGATGTTAAAGCGTTCTGCAATAGGTTTTAAATCTTCATGATTGCTAATAATCAAAGGAATTTCCACATTCAATTCATCTGCACTGTATCGCCCCAAGATATCAAATAAGCAATGGTCGTATTTGGATACAAAAAGTGCCATTTTTGGTTTTTGATCTTTGGTGTAAATTTCCCACGACATTTTAAAATCGTTGGCAATAGTTTGATGAAAATCATTCTTTATTGAGGCAACATCTATAGCTTGATTGGTAAGTTCACACTCGAGTCGCATAAAAAAAACGTTTTGCTCTACATCCACATGCTGGTCGATATAGATAATATTTCCTTCCACTTTTACTATAAAATTAGTGACTGCGGCAATAATTCCTTTTTGGTCTTTACAATGAATGAGTATGGTTATTTTTTGCATAATATATTAATTTGTAGCTACTCCCGCTTTTCATTTCAAGTCCTCACTTTATAAAGTATTTTTCTAAGTTAGAAAAAGAGCTTCTTTGGTCGCTTTTTTCTTCCAAGAAAAAATAACTTTCTAAAATTCCGGGCTTTCCATTTCTATCAGGGCTATAATCCCTGAGCTTTCGAGAACGTTTATCTATAATTTTCTCCAAAACTAATCTTATTTTTTTTAATAATAAACTAGCTTACCATTAAATCTAAGATTTGGTTACATTTCAAATTTCTTGATTGAAATCTTTGATGCAAATAGTTATAAAGTAATTTCTAAAGCGGATACCAAAAGTTATCTTGATAAAGAATTGGTATTAATGGACTTTGCATTGAAATAAAATTTCAATGTTTTTATAAGAAAAAATGCTTGAATCACTTATCAAGTTTTTTGATTTTCAGAAGCAAATAATTAGTGTTTTTTTGAATAGATTTTTTTCTGTTGTGTTTTTGATAAAAACTTATGTTTTTTGTGTTTATATTAACACGAATATTTTGTAATTAACTAGTAATTAATGGCTTATAATTTATTTTTGATTGTCGATAATCACGGTATTCATGTTATTTTTCCTAATAAGAAATGCTTTTTATCGATAATATTCACTTTTTATCGGTTTTTAAAAGTCTTTTTTTTTCATTCATTTTTTACGACTTAACTTTAGTATAGAAACTTTTAAAAGAAGTTTTAAGTTTTGCTATACAGCAACTTTTCGTTCATAATTGGTTAGAAAAGAGTTTATTCGTATTCCCCAAATGGAGAATTCTTTTGACGATGGTACACTTCAATTTTTTTGAAGAGGTTTTTTTTCTAGACACGATTCCCCAAATCTGTAAACTTCCTGTTATCCCCTAATTTATGGTGTTAAAATATTTATCATTATGAAAAAATTTATGTTACTAGGGTTTCGTGACTTTTTCAGCTCTCAAAGTTTAGTCTTTGATAGTAGCAGAGAAAGTAGTTTTAAGTTCGATTTTACGAAGGACAGCTTAAAAGAAAAAGGGGTCTCGAATCAGTCGAGAGTTAAAGGTATCAGCAGTTTAATTTTATTGTTGATACTCTTTTTGTTTTCTAATTTTTTAATTGCTCAAGTTACCATCGATGGAAATCCTATTGAATGGGGTACAGCAGCTGTTACAGGTCAGCCAATTTATAGCTATCAATCGGATCCCTTTGGTAATGGAGTAGTAGATAACCAGTTTACAAATGGTTCCAAAGACTTCATGCTTGCCGCTGACCAAAGCTGGGTGATTGGCCAAACAAAAGCTAAAAACGATATTTCAAATGGGGCTGCTGTGCTTATTGGATCTAAATTGTATTTTGCAGGTGACAGAACCTCTAATAATGGTGACGCACAAATTGGTTTTTGGTTTTACCTCAATGGAACTGGTCCTAATGTAAACGGACATTTTGCCCCGCCACATGTTGTAGGTGATTTGCTTATTCTGGCAGATTTTACGGGTGGTGGCCGAAATGCATTGGTAACTGTTTATAAATGGGTTGGTACTGGTGGTAACGTTCCTAATACAGGAGGAACACTAAATACGACTTCCCTCTCAGGTACGGTAGCTGAAAATAATGATAGATCTTATCCGATACCTTTTGGTTGGACTTTTATACATACTGCATATGAAACTAATGAATTTTATGAAGGAGTGGTTAACTTAGCAGATCTAGGTCTCAGCAATTTCTGCTTTGCTAGTTTCCTACTCGAGGCCAGATCTTCGCAGTCCATAACGGCATCTCTAGATGATTTTGTTGGGGGTGCTTTTGGTGGTGTTCCTGATATTCCAGCACCTGGTCCTGTTGCCCGTTGCGGTGCAGGATCAGTTAACTTAACTGCATCGGGTTGTGCAGGTGGTACTTTAAAATGGTATGCTACTGCTACAAGTACAACTGTGCTAGTTACAGGTTCTACTTATACTACTCCTTCAATAACTCAAACAACAAGTTATTTTGTTAGTTGTACTAATGTTAATGGTTGTGAAAGCAAGAGAGCTGAAGTAAAGGCTACAATAAATCCTAATCCAACGGTTACGGTAAATTCAGGAGCCCGCTGTATTGGTGGTACTAATTCAAGTGCAGTTACATTAACAGCAACTACAAATGCAGTTAATCCAAGCTATTCATGGAGCCCAGGTGGTGCAACTACAGCTTCGATAAGTGTATCTCCGGCTGTAACTACTATTTATACAGTGACAGTAACTAACGGAACTACTGGTTGTTCTAATTCAGCTTCAGGTACAATAACAGTAAATCCGCTTCCAGCGATTACTTGCCCAGCTACTGATTCTGCACCAGTTCTGTGTCGAGTAACTCAGGCTATAGCACAAGCACAGGCAGATGCAGATTTTGCAGCTTGGTTTGCTACAGGTCCAGTGGCGCCAGCAGGTCATTCAGTTGTGGCAACCTATGCTTATTCAGCTGGAGCAACACCTTCTACCGTTGGTACGGCACCCTTGATTCTAGCATTTATAAATCCAGCAACAATAACTACATCTGTAACTGTTACATGGACTATAACGAACACAACAACAGGATGTGTAAATTCATGCAGTTCAACATGGACACTAGAATATGGTTGTGTTATATCTTGTAACTCAGTACCTACAAATTTAACATGTAATGGTAATAATTCAGGGTCTATCACGGTTACTGTAGGAGGTGGATCACCACCCTTTACAGCAACACTTTTTTTAAGTACTGATATCACATTTGCTAATCCTATAGGTAATCCTGGGACAGGAATAGCAGAGCAAGGATCATATACATTCACAGGTTTGGCAGCTGGTAGTTATGTTGTAGTTACTACAGATGCAACCACAACTTTTGCTACTGGAGGTGCTTGCCCCGCTACACTTACAGAACCAGCTCCATTAAGCTGTTCTGTATCTAAAGTAAAAGATGCAACCTGTAATGGCGACAAAGATGGTTCAGCAACCGTAACGCCAGTAGGAGGAAACG